>Ga0116229_10004036_pt1 | contig 24134 bp, 25 predicted proteins | sample S1TSphgellanicum_3_FD_87313 | JGI IMG/M metagenome (GOLD analysis project Ga0116229, IMG submission 87313) | Host-associated microbial communities from peat moss isolated from Minnesota, USA - S1T2_Fc - Sphagnum magellanicum MG | ecosystem: Host-associated > Plants > Peat moss > Unclassified...
AGTTGCGGGCAGAGCCATAACGGACCATGACGGACATCCGGACATCCTTCCCCTTCTGCTGCGATATCGTCCGCCATCCCATCATTGGAATGCTGTCGGGAATCACGTGGGAATCCTGTCAAACATGGCGCGGGACGCGCAGCGATCGATTCACATATCGACGGGCTCGGCGCGCCCGTAGCGCAGGTATACAAGCGCTGCTGCGACGGCGACGCTGGCGGCAACCAAAAACGCGGCTGCGTAAGTCCCGGTGACCTGGATAAGCCAGCCGGTAACGACAACGCCGAACACGCCCGGAAGGGTCGCAATTGTGTTGCTCACCCCCATAAGCAGCGAGGCGTGGTCAGGCGCGATCTCGAGTGTGTTCGGCGCCAAACCGCAGAGTATGACTGCCAAAAAACCGGTAGCTACGCAGATCAGAGCAAGCGCAAACTCCGGCGAGCGCACTTCCCGCAGAGCGAGCAGGAAAACCGCGAGTCCGAGAAGGCCGCCCACGATCAGCGCCCGGCGGACGAATAGTACGGGGGTCCCACGTGCCACAAGCTTGTCTGCCACATAGGCAACACTATTGCTCACGGCCAGGTTAACGAGCCACGGCGCCGCGGCGTAAAGCCCGGCGTTCTGAATCGACAGACCGAGCGCCTCTCGGAAGTAGCTTGGTAGCCACGAGAGCAGCATGTAGAGGGACCAAGTTGTTGCGAAATGCGTGACGATGTACGCCCACACGGCAGGCCGGCGGGCAAGTAAACGCCATGCAGCAGATCCCGTGATCGGCGGAGAGGCGATCGTTTCGGCATAGAGCGCGCGCTCGGCGCTGGACATTCGCGAATCGTCGCTCGGCCGCTCGCGGATATTTTTCAGCCAGATCGCGCCCCAGATTAGGCCGAGCGCTCCGAACAGATAGAAGGACAGCGACCAACCAAACCGCTGGGTCAACGCACCGGTAGCGGCGAAACCCGCAACCTGACCGAGAGCAATTCCGCTGAGAAGGAACGCTGTCGCGCGGGTACGCTCAGCCGCCGGCACCCAGTGCCCGAACAGCCCGTAGGCAGCGGGCATCATTGCGGCCTCCCCCATTCCGAGCCCGATGCGGGCGGCAATCAGGGCGTTCACCGACACCGACGCGGCGAGCGGAGTCAATACTGTGAACACCGACCACCAGATCACAGCACCGGCGAGTACACGCCGACCGCCGTAGCGATTTGCTATCCAGCCCGCGGGTAGCATGCACAATAGATAGCCGACAAAGAACGCGGCAAGGACGGTGCCCTTCACCTCCTGATTCCACCCGAACTGGCCGCGCATCGCCACAGCCGCCACCGACATGTTCACGCGGTCGGTATAAGCAATCAGGACGGCAATTGCGCATAGCAGGACCACTAAGTGGCGCCGTCCCCACACGGGAAGCCGCGTATGTACTTCGGTCACCAAATTTCTCCCGAATCCCCGAAACCTTTACTAGTTTCGCGGCAGCCGAACGGTGGCCCATGCTGGGGCGCAGATGCGACCATCCTGGTTGGTCTCCCGCAACTCGCATGTGACGACTCGACCCTCGATGGCAGTCACTTCGCCGGAACAGGTCAGCACATCATCGGGCACCGCAGGGTGCCGGTTCTCCCAGCGGAAAGTAAGTAATACTGCCCCCGGCCCTCCCCACTGGAGCACGGTGTGCGCGAGGAAGCAGCCATGGAGCTGGCTCTGGACCAGCGTGTCGGGGTACCCCTCGGTACGCGCATAGGCCTGGTCGTAATGAATGCGATGTGAATTCCAGGTCACGGCGCTGAAACGGAACAGCTGAATCGTCGTCGGACGCCACTCGACCGGACCTATCCGCTCCCCAATTGCTGGACAAATTTGGTTCGACATTGCAGTTCACCGACCTATGAAGGTCTCGACACACCGCTGCAGGAGCTCTCCGTCGCCGAAAAACAAACGCTCGACTTGGATCAACAGCAGATCGCCGGAGCGGCCCTTCTTCAATTGCACGTCCTTGATGCGAGTCTCCACAACAATGCGTGCCCCGGCTACGACGGGCTGCAGGAACTCCAGGGATTGCCCCCCACCCATTACACGCAATCCCCCCACCGGCAGATCGGCCACGCCGCCGGGAGCTACGCCGTCGGCTAGCAGTCCCGACTCTGGCGGGCCCGCATCCCAGCCCATCACGGTGCTGAGAAAAAGCGGCGGAGCAGCAACATCTGGAAGTCCCGCCGCTGCTGCCACCGCGGGATCCATGGTGACCGGCAAGTCGTCACCTACCGCCACGGCAAATCGCTGCATGTCGATCGAACGCAATTGCCCTATGTCGCGCCGCGACGATCGACCGATTTGCGTTCGAATCGCCTCGTAAATAGCTTCAACATCCATCTTGGATATCTCAGTTAAATGCCGACGGCCGGGAGAATGGGCGCACTGTGACGCTCACTCATCCATGGCCGCGACTATTCTTTGCCACCGCGATACTGCGCACGGAGCAGGTGCTTGAGCACCTTGCCGCTCGCATTTCGAGGCAGGGAATCAACGAACTCGACGCTCGTCGGGCATTTGTAATGCGCGATTCGCGCACGCGCAAAGGCGATCAGCTCGGACTCCGATGCCGTCACGTTCGGACTCCGAACAACCACCGCTTTAATGGTTTCGCCCCAGCGCTCGGAAGGCACGCCGATGACCGCCACTTCGAAGACCGCGGAATGATTCGCTATGACGTTCTCAATTTCAGCCGGATAAACGTTCTCTCCTCCTGAAATCACCATATCCTTCAGCCTATCTTGAAGATAGTAGTAACCGTCCGAGTCCTGGTACGCTGCGTCTCCGGTTCGCAGCCAGCCATCGGCGGTCAGCGCCTGAGCGGTGGCCTCAGGTTGCCGCCAGTATCCAGGCGTGACCTGTCCAGAGCGTACCCAGATTTCTCCAACGTTGCCGACGTCTACAGGCGCACACGATACAGGATCACGCAGTTCAGCCTCTGCCGCCCAAGGCAGCGGCTTGCCTATCGAGCGCAATAGGTGTGTTCGTGGTCCGCCGGGATCATGGTCCGCTGCAGCAAGCGAGATTACTGTTCCAGAAGTCTCAGTCATCCCATACACGCCAAGAAATTTGCACCGCAGCCTGGCAAAACCTTCCAACAGCACGCGCTCGCCCATCGGGGCGCCGCCGTAGGCGACCAACCGGAGGCTGCTTAGGTCCGTCTCATCCAACTGCGGCGCACGAAGAAGATCGTGCACAAGGGTTGGAACTAGAAATGCGTGAGTTACGCGGTGCTGCTCGATTGCATGCAATAGTGTGGCTGGCTTCGCGTCGGATACGAGAACGGTCTTACCGCCTTGGCTCAATGCTGTCAGCGTATAACCGGCGCCACCGATATGAAATAGCGGCGAAGACACGAGGTTGACGGTGTGCTCATCCATCCCGTAGAGCAGGCGGCCGCTGAGCTGCGTAAATTTCAAATTCGCATTGGTGATGAGCACACCTTTTGGCCGTCCGGTCGTGCCCGAGCTATAGAGCTGGAGGAGCACGCTATCATCACCGCTTTCGCAGGCGAATCGCGCACTGTCGGCCGCCTCCAAGAGTTCGTCCAACTCGGCGCCCGTTGTGATGACGCGAAGACTTTCCGCACCGCTTTCAGGATCCCTCAATATCGAGGCCTGTTCAGGAGAAGCGACGATCACAGAAAGACTTGCGTCCTTAATTATGACTGCGCGCTCAAGTGCCGACAGCCGCCAGTTTAGGCCGACCAACACGGCATCCAACAAGCTGCAAGCCATCGCAAGTTCAAAGAATGCAGGGGAATTTTTTCCAAGGAACCCTACTCGCTCTGCGCGACGCACGCCGACCGACCGCAGGACATGCGCGAGGCGCGTTCCGCGCACCTGCAATTGGCGGAAGCTGCAACTCTGCCCATCCAGGACAAACGCGACAGAATCTGGGTACCTTTCAGCCAAATCACAGATCATGCCCGCAAACGTGAACGCCATGACTCTCACTCCGCTAGCGTGTTACACCGAAGAGCCGGCCGACATTCGTACCGTAATTGGTCCAGTCGCTCTCCGCGGATCAAATTGACCTTCATCGCTGTGAGGCTCGGTGCAGGTAATGACGCCGAGTTCCTCGATCGCACTCCCCATCCCATCGCTCTTCATCGTAGGCGTCCATTCCCGCTGGAGCCGGGGACTCAATCCCCCCGATATCGCCGACGCCGCCGCAATCTACGATAGCGTTGACGCGCCTGCTGAGTTTACGCAGCCAGGTTCATCCGTGTCAATTAACACTAGTGTTGATTCTATTAGTTTTGATCGGCGGTAAGAAATAGGGTTGGGGCAATGAACAGGCAGATTCAGTAATGAGACTCCAGTCCGGACAGAATCAGCTCCGCGTAGATTTCACCGATTTCCTTGGCGCTGATACTGGACTTGTCCGGTCGAAACCAACGGTTTGTCCAAGCAACGACGCCAAGAATGCCGTATGCAACCACGCGCGACGGACCGATGTTACGGAGGCTCTTGTTCGCGTAGCCCTCCTCAATAATTGCGATCAGAGCGTCTTCGTACTCACGATTTCGGCTTCGCATTTGCTTAGACCAAGCAGAACGCTTGCTGCTGACGTGGCTCAAATTCTCGCGAATATAGATGTACAAAAGCGGATAGTGATCGCCATACGAGGTCATTAACGCGACAATCACCTCGCGGAGTTTGCGTCTGGGATTAAGATTGCTCGCCTTTATGCGAGATGCGATCGAGAGGTTCCGTTCGGTGACCTCCCGAAGGATCTCGTCGAACAACTCCTCCTTCGAGGCGATGTAGTAATATAGGGACGCTCGGTCGATCTTGAGTTCTGCGGCAACGCGGCTGATGCTCGCGCCCTTGAAGCCGTCTCGGTTGAACACACGAACTGCAGCTTCGGCGATTTCCTTTTTGCGCGTCTGGTATGCCAGGGTCGCCTCTTCCTTGGCCGCCGACCTTCGCTTTCCAATCCCGCTTCCCTCAGCCACTGGTGTTTGCCTCTCACAACACTAAAACATTGAGTAACTCAAGTTACGTATCAAAGCGAAATATCGGCTACCGGGTGCGTCGACTGCACGGCGATCATCGACTAGCCTTGCGGAGATTCGCTGGGGTCGAATAGGCCCCCGTCGAAGAACGGGGTATCCCAATCTATCGCGGCCGGCCGCCAGTTACCACCGGGTCGCCGACCGGTTAAATGGCTCCCAACCTCAAGCCACTTCCAATATACAGCAAGTACGGCCAAGCACTACTGACCCTGGGGGCGATTGATCGCAGCAGGCAGCACAGTACTCGATCACTGACACAGCATCCCGCCATCGATGACGTATTCTGACCCTGTGATGAATGAGGATTCATCCGAAGCCAGGAACAAAACCAAATTCGTAACTTCAGAAGGTTCGGCGATTCTTCCGAGCGGAATCAGCGACGTCGCATCCCCACCCTTTTCGTCGGTGCCCTCGACCATCATTGGCGTTCTGATGAATCCGGGGTGCACTGAATTCACTCGGATGTTTTGAGGGCCGAATTCGATGGCTGTGGCCTTTGTCATGCCCCGAACCGCAAACTTGCTTGCAACGTAGGCGGCGTTCGGAAAGCCATAGTTCGCTGCGAGTCCCGAGATTGAGGATATGTTTACGATGGAGCCCCTGCCCACCTTGAGCATTGAGGGAATCACCGCCTGCATCCCAAGAAAGACCGAGTGCTGATTAATGGCACAGACACGCATATAGTCCGCTTCGCTTAGGTCCACTGTATTGGCTTTCGGCATTGCAATGCCGGCATTATTAACCAAGACGTCGATCAGACCGAACTTATCCTGCCCGACAGCGACCACCCGCTGCCAATCCGCGCGACTCGCCACATCGTGTTCGACGAAAATGGCATTCGGCCCAAGTTTATTGGCCAACGCCTCACCCTGCTCAGTCCGGATGTCCGTGATGATGACTTTTGCACCTTCAGCGATGAATCCGCCCGCATGCGATTCGCCCATGCCGCGTGCACCGCCCGTGATCAATGCGATCTTACCTTGTAGCCTATTCAAAATTTCGCCTCCCGATCGGTTACGCCAAGGAATTCCAGCAGGCTTTACCGACGCCTCGGCGGATATTCATTGAACCAGGTCAACGGCGTGATGGATGCAGACCGCCAGACTATAATCTCGAAGCGAAAGCTTGTTCGGATAGCTCGACAAAGCAGTCCAGACGTCCCCGGTTCTGTAATCAATGCTGATCATGCGGCCATAAGAAAGGCGAGATGGCATACGGAAGGTCGTTACCTTTCCAGTCTTGGGGTCCAATGCGTAGATGGCGTTTGCGCCATTGCCCGTAATCCAGACGCGCTTCGACCTTGCATCGTAGTGCGCAGCGTATGGAAATGTGTCGGGATCCGGAAGCGGAAATTCTTTTTGGCTATTATCGATCGTGTTATACCGCACGATCGTTCCATACCCCGAAAGCGGGATCCAGAGGTTGTCCTCATCATCGATGTGCATTCGATGGGGGCCGCTATCGGGACGGGGCATCAGCCATTCTTTAGCTTCACCGGTGGCAGGGTTGTAGAAGCCAAGCACGTTCTGAGTGTATTTCGTATACCAAACGACGCCTTTTGAGTCGGTGGCAATCCCGTAGGGCTGATCAGTCAGAGCGCCGGGCAGCACTTTCAAGAAAATTTCGCCTGTCGCTGGATCCAGTTGCCCGATACGATTGTTACCCCACAGTGTAAATGTGATGCGTCCGTGAACATCCTTCTTCACGTAACCTTCTGAATCAAGAGCGAAGGAGTGGTTGAGAGATCCCGTCGGGAAACCCGGGTACAAGCGCCACTTGTTGGTTGCCGTATCGAAACGCGCGATGCTGGAGGCATGCTTAAGAGTGATCCACAAATATCCATCACGGTCGAAGTTCAGAGTATGCGGGCCGGATGCTTCGATTGGCACTGGGTAGATTGACTGTTGACCATTTCTGGGGTCGATTGAAATCAGCTCGTTCCTTCCATAGTCGCCGACCCAGACCAATGTAGTCCGAGGATCGACCGCTATGTCGTGGGCCCAGGATGTCGCATCCCCAGTCTGATACTCAGTTATGCGGGCCGTAGTAGCAACGTTTGCCGACTTGGCGTAAGGGTCTAGCGCAGCGGGGACCGACCCATATTTATTACTCGCCAGAAAAGCGGCCACTTTCACTTTGTCCATGGGCAGGAAAGTGGCGTAGGCCTCAGACTGATTTCTCATCAGGGTAATTATTGCTTCCCAACCGGCCGCATCGCGTGGCATGTGTGCGAGTGGAGAAGCCGGGTCGTGACATAGGCCTGCGCACGAAGCCACAAATGTCGCCTTTATCGGCTCGTTGGGCAATGCGCTAAGCCATGCCGACCCGAGCGTATTGAGGTGTGCGCTATCATCGGGCGGAAGGCTCAGGTCGACTGCACCGTCCTGTTCTGTCACTGTGATCTCAGCGATGTTGCTGTCGTTATAGCCCGGCTTTCTCGCGTGCACCAGATACTTTGCCGGAAACAGTTCGAGGATCTTATAGTGTCCAGAACTGTCCGTGAGGACGCTCATAGCCATTTTCCTCGATGGATCCTCGGCGGTCACAAACGCGTTCGCCACCGGTTTTCCAGAGGATTGGCTGACCACACCCGTCAATGTACTTGCGCAAGAAGCACCAGCGGACAGAACGGCAGGTATCACAACGCTTAATATGGAAGAGACGGTTCGCCATCTCATGGTCATTCCCCTCAGAATTTGTACCGCGCTTCGACCACCAACGTCCTGGGCGCACCCGGGATGACCGTGTTAACCGCCAACAGACTCGCGTATCCAATACCGCCGACATAATAAACTTTATTGAGGGCGTTCTTGATGTTTATCCCCACTTCCCAACCGGTAGCAGCATCGAGTCCGGCGTGGACGTTAAGGATGCTGTAACCGGGAGCCTCCGTGCCAGGATTGAGTGTGTTATCGGTGGAACTGAAGAAGAATGATGACTGCGAGTACCACTCAGCGCGCACCGATCCTCTCACGCCCGGGGACACCGGCTCGGAAACTTCGGCAAACACCGACCCGGACCACTTCGGTGTATCAGGATAGGGACCGAAATTGGTGGTGGGATTCTGCAGAACCGACACAGTACTTTCAGTGAACCGTGCATCGGTCGCATTGAGAGTGCTCCCGACGTCTAACCATGAGGTTGGCTTAATGACCGCATCGAGTTCGACACCCTTCACAACCGCTCTCGGCACATTCACCGTAATGCCCGCAAGACTACCGAATATTGAAACATAGTTCACACGTTGCACATTCTGAATCTGCATATCGTAGAGCGCGATGTCTAAACGGGCGGGCACCACACCGATGTTCCCTTTGAACTTTGCGCCGATCTCTACGTCCGTCGCCGTCTCGGGCAAATATTCGCTGCCACCCTGATTGCCGTTTCCAGCCAGAGGCGGCGCGTAGAAGTTGAACCCTCCGCTTCGAAAGCTGCGACGGGAGACGACGTACAGCAATGTGTTCGGATTCAACTGCTCGTTGATGCCAACCTGCCAGCTAAATTTCTTGAAGGCGTCCGACAAGAACGGGTCAAATACCGCACCCGGTGGTACCGGCTCGGAAAGGTATACGTCGCCTGGTAGATGACGGAAGTTGACTTCCTCGTCGGTGTATCGTCCGCCGGCTTGGACAGCCAGCCCGGGAACGTTTACGAGATCACTAATGTCCAGCGTGCCATGGGCGTATCCCGCATAGGTAGTGTTCTTCAATACCCCATTGTTGACTTGATTTGTCGCTGGAGCGAATGGTTCCAGGCCTGCGATCACGCTGAGAGAATCCTGATGAAGCTTTTCATCTGAATAGAACAATCCCGTCACGTAATCCAACCTCTTTGCAAAGGTTTCTCCGGAGAGCTGAAGCTCGTCAGAGAATTGGTGCAGTACGGTGCTTCGACCGAGGCCACCAGCGGGACCATTACTGTCAATAGGGTATGGGGTTCCGTCGAACTCTCCTTGGTCGGTCTGCCTGATATCTGTATAGCCAATAATGTTCTTGATGCGCGCATTGGCATTTAATTCAAGGGTGGTGGCGTTTGTTAGAATCTGGTTTTCACCATAGTGGTTGCTGGGGGAATTCACATCGATCAAGAACGGACCGCGGGAGCTCTGCAGAAGTCCATAAGCGTACAGACCACCGGGATAAGCACCCGGGTTAGCCGCAAGAAATTTATTCCATGCACCCGGCCCGAAGACCGAGTCTAACGAGGGTGAATACAGTACGTTCGCCGGAACATACGGCGCCCCGGAGCCGATCGGCACCGTGTTGTACACCACGCTGCTAAGATTATTTCCACCCGACTGCGCATAGTCCAGCACCAAGTCGTTTGTGATATGAGATGCAGGCTTGACCGTCAGGCTGGCACGAACGTTTTTTCGGTCGACATTGCCGTCAGTCGTGTTGTTGTACAGATTGAACTGGTACCCGTCACGCGTTTGATAGAAGCCTGCAATGCGCAGCAGCACGGTCTCCGGGATGATCGGCATATTGACGGCACCTTCCGCCTCAATGTCCGAGTAGTTGCCGCCGCGCACTGTCACGTACCCGCCCCACTCATCGGTTGGCTTAGCCGAGGTGAACAGCACCGCGCCGCCGGTCGCATTGCGGCCGAACAACGTTCCCTGCGGACCCTTGAGTACCTGCACGGACTCTAGATCATAGAACGACGAAGAGTCTTGGCTCCCGACCTGCACTTCATTGAAGTAGGGCAGTACGGCGGGGCGAGAGCTCGTGAAAGCGTCTACTGTTTGGCCTCGCATGGAAAAGTTCAGCTGGTTCTCGCTCTGGCTGGCCTTCACCATGAGTCCGGGCACTGCGAATTGGAGATCTTCCTCAGAAATGATCTGCTGTTGTTGCAGCGCGTCCGCATTCAGCACGCTGATGGCGACGGGCGTGGTTTCGAGAGTCTGGTTTCGCCGTTGCGCGGTCACGACGATTTCGCCAAGCTCGCTGCCTGACGTGGATTGATCGGCGGTTGTGCTCGACGAGTCCGCGATCACCATCTGAATTGGCGCAGCTGTGGCGATCGCTGCCGCCAATATGACCGGTGACAAGAACTTGGCCATGGTACCCCCTAATGAATGACTGGCAAGAACTGAACTTTTTACTCGTTTCACTCTAAAGGCCCAGATTGGCGAGTTATTTATTCTCGCTCTACGCACCTTCCGTAGTGCTCTGCGTACACACCTGGGCAGACTTCATGTCATGACTGTAACGTAGGCGCTTTCCTCTAGGTTGATCAACGACAATGTTGATTTGCGGCGAGTAAAATACATGTGCACTCAGGCGTAGTCAACAGTATTGTAGATTGAATTGACAGCTTTACGGCGCGGTGTCGCCCGATAAGTGGCTAGTCGCCGTTACAGCGGCCATTAATCAACAGATGTGTTGACAATGTTCGCGGTGTTCAGCTAGCGTAGTGGTTGGTAGCTGACAGCGGGGATTTCAGAAGTGGGCGACGCGGGGAGTCAGGAGCCTGAGGTAGCGACATCGGCCGGCGACTGGCTTGAGCGTGCGGTCGCTGTGGCGAACGTGCCGACGCTCGCCTGCGTGCTCGTTCATTTGACCGGTGATCGGCGATGGATTGAGCCGCCATTCACTCCGGCCCGACTTCGCGGCCTCGACGACAACGACACGGGCGGCTTGCCCGAAGCCGTTCAAGACCAGATTCGCTCCGCGGCGCTGATCGCGTTGAGGGACTGGTATGCAGGTTGCCCGCCGATCTTGCCGAATCCATCGGATGACCTGCTTTTGCAGATGATGAGCGTATCGCTGGGCGACACGGTCCCTCGGGACTACGCAGGCTTCATCCGCAGCGACCTGGATTTGCCGCCGCCTCCGGACCAAGCGCCGACCTCGCCTGTAGAGCCGACAAGCACGCCGCCACCAGGCTTTTCTGCTCTGATCATCGGTGCCGGGATCTCAGGATTATGCGCCGCGGTCGAACTGGCGAAAGCGGGCGTGCCCTACGTTATTCTCGAGCGGCGGCCGGACGTCGGTGGCGTTTGGTTTGAGAATCGCTACCCTGGGGCCGCCTGCGACGTGCCAAGCCATTTCTATTCGTTTTCGTTTGCTTCGTACGACTGGTCACGCTTTTTCGCGGACAGCCGTGAAATCCACGCCTATCTCGGCGGAGTGGCCCGTGATTTCAAGATTCACGATAAAATCCAGTTCGGAGTGGAGGTTACCGAAGTCCGGTACGACCAAACAAAGGGAGAGTGGGAAGCGTCCGTCAACACGAGTTCTGGTGGACGTCGAGTCCTGCGAGCCAACATTCTAATCAGCTGCGTCGGAGCGTTCAACAAGCCGCGGATCCCGCCGGTCCCTGGGCTCGAAAGCTTTACCGGCCCCAGCGTCCACACCGCCCGGTACCCAGATTCCGGCATCGATCTCGCCGGCCGTCGGGTCATCATGATCGGTAACGGTGCGAGTGCGATGCAAGTCGCCCCGGCGATCGCGGACAAGGTGGCCTCGCTGACAATCGTCCAGCGAACTCCGCAATGGGTCGCGCCTTTCCCAAAATTCGGCAAATCTATTCCCGAACCTTTGCGTCGTCTTCTGGCTGAAGTTCAGCTTTATCGGCACTGGTATCGGATGCGCTTGACTTGGGCTTTCAATGATAAACTCTATGAAGCGCTGCAGATTGATACGAACTGGGACCAGGGGGGCCTCTCGATCAACGTCATCAACGAGGCACATCGCAAAATGCTGATCGCCTATATGACGTCGGAGCTCGGCCCCGCACAGCATCTGCTACCCAATGTTCTACCTTCCTATCCGCCGTTCGGAAAGCGAATGCTGCTCGACAATGGCTGGTTCCGCACGTTGGCACGCGACAACGTGACGCACGTCGTCGGCAGCGTGGAGCGAGTACTGCCGGATGGAATTGTGACAACCGATGGCGTTGAACGCAAAGCCGACGTTCTCATCTGGGCGACAGGCTTCGACGTCGGTCATTTTCTCGCACCGATGAGGATCATTGGAAAGAATGGCCGCGAACTTGATCGCGACTGGGATGGCGACAACGCCCAAGCCTACCTCGGCGTCGCCGTACCCGGGTACCCGAATTTTTTCTGCCTCTACGGGCCGAATTCTCAGTTTGGCCATGGGGGCAGCTTGATCACCGTCCTCGAGCGCCAGATGCACTACCTGATGTCGCTGCTGCGGCAAATGTTCGCGCAACGCGTCACGTGCGTCGAGGTGCGGCAGGAAGTACACGACGAATACAACGCGCGCGTGGAGGAACGGCACCGGACGCTGGTTTGGGCATTCCCCGGCGTCGAGACCTATTACAAGAACTCACGCGGACGAAACGTCGTCAACAATCCGTTTCGAATTACCGAAGTTCGGCGCATGACCGAGACAGCAGACCTTGGTCAGTACCTCTGCTCATGAGTGCGTTAGTCCACGTCGAGCAGCGCGGCGCAACACTGATCATCACGATCGATCGGCCGCAGCAGCGTAATGCCATCAATCGTGCGACTTCGCAGGCGATCGCTGACGCCCTTGATCGGCTTGACGCCGAACCACAAGTTCGGGCAGGCATTTTAACGGGCCGCGCAGGCAACTTCTGCGCCGGCATGGACCTTAAGGCGTTCGTTGCCGGCGAGCGCGCCGAACTCGAAGGCAGGGGCTTCGGTGGACTGACCGAGCGGCCGCCTGCGAAGCCGCTCATTGCGGCTGTGGAAGGATTTGCTCTCGCCGGTGGTTGCGAGCTTGCGCTCGCATGCGACCTGATTGTCGCTGCTGAAAATGCCCAGTTTGGCTTACCTGAAGTGAAACGGGGACTCGTTGCCGGGTCGGGCGGCCTCGTCCGGCTGCCGCAGCGAATCCCGGCCGCTATCGCCCTCGAATACGCTCTCACCGGCAATCGTATGACCGCGATCGATGCGCACCGGTGGGGCATGGTCAATCGGCTGACACCCGAAGGACAGGCCATTGACGGTGCATTAGCTCTCGCCGCGAGTATTGCGGCCAACGCGCCACTCGCGGTCAAGATGACGAAACGCATAATGCGTGAAGCCCGCGAATGGCCGCACGCCGACGTGTGGGAACTTCAGAGGCCACTCGCCGACTCGATCATCCAGTCAGAAGATGCAAGGGAAGGGGCGCTCGCGTTTACCGAAAAGCGCGATCCGGTATGGCGCGGGCGATGACTACGCGTGTTGGGGTTGTTGGTGGCGGCACGATGGGCGTCGGCATTGCCTACGTCTCCGCATTGGCGGGAGGAACGGTGCACGTCGTCGAGCCGGACGATCGGCGCGCCGAATCGATGCAGCGGACCATGCAGGAGGCAGTCGCCTCGGCCATCCGCCGCGGTAAGCTCGACGAGCACGCCGGTGCCGAACTGTCGTCCCGTGTCACGCGCCACAGGAGCGTGGGCGAGATTCCGTCTGGCTGCGACGTCGTCATCGAGAGCGTGCCGGAACGCCTGGCCCTCAAACTTCAGGTGCTTGCGCAAATTGCGGACCGGAGACCCGATTTGATCGGCTCCAACACCAGCGCATTGGGTATCGATCAACTAGCGGACGCGCTTCCGGACCCGTCTCGGTTTCTCGGAATGCACTTCTTCAATCCCGTATGGTCATTCCGGCTCGTGGAACTCGTGCGGGGCGCACGGACTTCGCCGGAGGTACTGGAAGAGGCACGGGGTTTCGTAAGTTGGCTGGGCAAGGAGTCGCTCACCGTTCGAGATATTCCGGGCTTCGCGACCAGTCGCCTCGACCTGATCGCGAGTCTCGAGGCCATGCGAATGTTGGAGAGCGGCATCGCGAGCGCCGAGGATATCGACCGTGCCGCAGTCCTCGCCTACCGCCACCCAGTGGGTCCATTACGCTTAAGCGACATCGTTGGACTCGATGTGCGACTCGACATTGCCAGGGTCCTGGAGGCCGCGCACGGAAGCCGGTTTTCACCCCCGGCAATACTAATCGACATGGTTGCTCAGGGCCGACTCGGTGAAAAATCGGGCCGAGGTTTTTTTGAATGGCCGACCTGAACGTCGTTACAGTTCTGGAGTAAGCATCATTATGTCATCCGAAGCACTGTTTTCATCGTCACTCGTAGATCTTGCCGATCACCACCGGGAGTTGCGCGAGAATGTCGGGCGTTTGGTCGGCAAATTCGGACGCCGTTACTACCAAGAAGCCGTCGCAAATGACCGACAACCTACGGAGCTCTGGCGGGAACTCGGCGCCGCTGGGTTTCTGGGTGTCCACATTCCGGAAGCCTACGGTGGCGGTGGGGGCGGCTTGGCGGAACTCAACATTGCGATTGAGGAAACGGCTGCTCAAGGGTGTCCTCTGTTGTCCATGGTAATTGCTTCGATCGTGTCGCCGATTATTGCAAAGTTCGGCACCAATCAGCTCAAGTCGGAGTGGCTGCCAGGAATCGCGGCTGGAACGAAGAAGATGTCGTTCGCTATCACAGAACCCAATGCCGGCTCGAACACCCATCGTGTGTCAACCACTGCCGAAAACAAAGGCAACGGTTATGTCCTCAACGGCGCCAAGTACTGGACCTCCGGCATCGATCAAGCCGAGGCCGTGATGGTCGTCGCGCGTCACGGTCAGCCGGCCGGCGAACATCAACGATCGCCACTATCGCTGTTCATTGTGCCGACCAAGGCGAATGGCCTGACGACGCATCGAATCGATGCAGCGGTCAGGACCCCGGAGAAGCAGTTCAGCGTGTTCTTCGACAACGTCCAACTAGGTCCCGAATCGTTGGTCGGCGAGCCGGGAGCCGGCCTCGCCCAGGTGTTCGTGGGGCTCAATCCCGAGCGTATATCGGCGGCCGCCATCAACAACGGAATCTCGCGTTTCGCGATCCAGAAAGGGGCTGACTATGCTCGCGACCGAACGGTTTGGAAAACATCGATCGGTGCGCACCAAGGAGTCTCTCACCCGCTCGCAGAGAGCTACATCCTTGTCCAGAGCGCACGCCTGATGACGGCGCGGGCCGCCGAGCTTTGCGATCGCGGCGAGAACGCGGGGGAAGCCGCAAACATGGCAAAGTTTGCTGCCGCCGATGCGTCGCTCAAGGCGCTCGACCAGGCCATTCAGATCCATGGCGGCAATGGCTTCTCGTACGAGTATGGACTGGCGGATCTGTGGTTCATCGCACGCCTGCACAAGACCGCGCCGGTCAGCCGCGAGATGATTCTAAACTTCGTGGCGCAACACAGTCTCGGTCTGCCGAAAAGCTACTAACCGGGTATGCGGCGACGTCGTACCTGAAATCGCGGATCTCGACCACTCGACCCTCGCTGCCGCCACCGCAATGCTGGAGTAAGGTATGGCTGACCGGAACGATTTGAACGATGGCATTAGCCCGCAGGCTCGATTGCTGCGCGGATTTGCCATCGACTTCCTGACTTCTCATGACTTGAGTGCGATCGAAGGCATCATGGATCCTGGCTATCGCCTGACGATCGGCGGACACATCTTCGAGGGCCGCGACCATGTCTACCTTCCCGCCGCCGTCGCACAGCTCGAGCAGTTTCCCGGACTCGTGGTCACCGTACATGACGTCTTGCTGGCACCGGACGCGGTCGCAATGCGCTTCTCAGAGCACGGCGTTTCCCGACGCAATCAAGGGCGTGCCGCCGTCTGGGGCGGAATAACGATGTTTCGAATCATGGATGGCCGGCTTCTGCATGGCTGGGCGGATGAAGACTATTTTGCGCGCAAGCGGCAGCTGACCACGGGTGTCTGTGATTTCGTCAAATCGCCGCACTCCGCACCATGGGATGTTTCCGTCGAGCCATCGGATCCCGACTCCATGGAGACCACTCGGCGCTGGCTCGCGAGTCCCCGTGCGTTCATCGAACCAGGCGTGGAGCAGATCTGCGCTGAAGGCCCGATGTTCGCCGATCTGATTTCTGTGGACGAATTCCGAATGGACGTCATGATGTCAGCCGGTACCCGTGTCGTCTTCCGTGCGGTCAGTCACGGACGCTACGTCGGCGGATTTGCCGATATCGACCGGTCGCGGGTCGGCCAATCGATTGAGCTCAGCGTCATGGGACTCGTCAGCGTAAGAAACGGCGCTGTGTACGATGTACAAATGGTTTTCGACCGGCTGGGTCTATACCGATCCCTGTCGGACAAGCGATCGTAGCGGGGGAAGCGTCCGATGCCCAAGGTAATCATCACCTGCGCAATCACGGGCTCGGTGCACACCCCGAGCATGTCGGAGGCGCTGCCTGTCACGCCATCGGAGATTGCCATGCAAGGCATTGCTGCCGCGGAGGCCGGCGCCGCGATCCTGCACCTGCACGCCCGTGTACCGGAAACTGGCGCACCGACGGGCGATCCGGCGGTTTTCGCACAGTTTCTTCCGATGATTCACGAGCAGACTGATGCGGTCATCAATATAACGACCGGTGGTTCGGCAACGATGACGGTCGCGGACCGTTTAGCGGCGGCGATCCGGTTCGAGCCCGAAATGTGCTCACTCAATATGGGCAGTATGAACTTCGCGTTCCACGGTGCTGCTGATCGCGTCAAGCACTGGAAGCACTCGTGGGAGGAGCCGTATGTCCGAAATTCCGATGACTATATCTTTCGAAATACGTTCCGCGATATCACGACAATCCTGCAAACACTGAGCGCCTCGGGCGCGCGCTTCGAGCATGAATGCTATGACGTCGGCCATCTTTATAATCTGGCGTACTTCGTGGACCGGGGCCTGGTCACGCCGCCGTTCTTTGTGCAGATGATCTTCGGCATACTTGGCGGGATAGGGCCTGATCTCGAGAACCTCACGTTCATGAAGTCTACGGCGGACCGGCTTTTTGGGCCTCAGAACTTTCAGTGGTCGGTACTCGCGGCCGGAAGGCACCAGATGCCGTTCCTAACCCAAGCCGCGCTCATGGGTGCGCATGTGCGGGTCGGACTGGAAGACAGCCTTTTCATCGGCCGTCGCACGCTCGCGGCATCAAACGCGGAACAAGTGACTAAAATTGTTCGCATTTTGCGCGAGATGGATCATGAACCGGCAACCCCTGCCGAAGCGCGGCAGCTGCTTCGTCTCAAAGGCCGCACCCGAGTGGAAGTCTAGACGTGGGACGCCAAATTATCGACTTGTCGATTTTTCTGGAGAACGAAGTCATTTCCGACCCGCCGGGTTATCGGCCGAAGATCGAGTACATCGATCACAAGATGTCAGCCTCGGAAATCTGCGGCTTTTTCCCCGGACTACAGAAGGCGGATCTTCCCGATGGGGAGGCCTGGGCGATTGAGAAGCTTGAACTGATCACCCACAACGGGACTCACCTCGACGCGCCGTATCACTTTGCCTCTACGATGAACAACGGCGAGCGCGCAATTACAATCGACGAGGTACCGCTCGACTGGTGCCTTCAGCCCGGCGTCAAGCTCGATTTCCGGCATTTCCCGGATGGCTATGTGGTGACGGCCAAGGACGTCCGAACCGAGCTCGCGCGGATACGCCATACACTCGCGCCGCTCGAGATTGTGCTCGTCAATACCCGAGCCGGTACCCATTATGGCCAGGACGACTACGTGTCGTCGGGCTGCGGCATGGGGCGAGAGGCGACTCTGGTCCTTCTCGAATCCGGCGTGCGCGTCACCGGTACGGACGGCTGGAGCTGGGATGCGCCGTTCTCCGCGACTGCGGAGCGCTACGCTAGCAGCGGCGATGCCTCCTTGATCTGGGAAGGACACAAGGCGGGGCGTGAAATTGGTTATTGCCACCTTGAGAAACTCCACAATCTTGAGGTTCTCCCGCCGACTGGATTCTCCGTTTGCTGCTTTCCGTTCAAGATCCGTGGCGCCTCTGCCGGCTTCACTCGTGCCGTGGCCATTATCGAAATGGATACGGCGCCCCTTACCTCTATCTAGCTTTCGCTAATCGCCCCAAGGAATTTCAGCTGTGCGTCACGCCGTAATTGTCTCAACTGTCGGAACTCCGATAGGGCGCGCCTATCGAGGCGCGTTCAACGCCACGCCGGCGCCGACCTTGGCGGCACATGCGATACGAGCCGCAGTCGCACGGGCAGTCATTGCACCTGACGAGGTTGTAGACGTAATCCTGGGGACGGCCTGCGTTTGTTGCGGTATGGGTGCGGCCGGTTTATTCGAAGTGCTGTGAGCGACGCGACGAATGGTGGCGCCAGACTCATGCTTCAGTGCACTGCTCGCCGATCGCCGCAACGAGCTGCGACCCCTGCCCATCCAAATGCTTGGTGATTTGCGACGAGGCAATCGGAAGTTCCTGATGCAGGCTCCGACGCCGCCAGTTTACGCCATTGAAAATTTCTCAATAGCCGGGTCTGACGGACCAATCGCTGTGCGAGCTTATCGGCCGTCGCCTGCGCGAAACTCGCCCGCCACGCTCTACTGCCACGGTGGCGGTTTCATTGCGGGAGATCTTGATACCCACGATGCCCTCTGCCGCTCGCTCGCTCGCAACTCGAATTGTACGGTCTTTGCCATCGAATATCGGTTGGCACCCGAATCCAAGTTTCCAGGTGCGGTGCACGACTGCCTTAAGGCGCTGACTTGGCTTAGTGAAAACGCCGCAAAACTTAATATCGACCCCGCCGGCCTCGCGGCCTGCGGCGATAGCGCAGGGGCCAACTTGGTTGTTGCAGCGACGTTGCTGGCTCAGGAGTTGGGTCTGCGAGTCCGTTATCTTGGCCTCATCTACCCGATCACAGATGCGGCCTGCGATACCAGCTCGATGCATGAGTTTTCATCGGGCTACCTGCTGACGCGCGCCGCAATGCAATGGTTCTGGAGCCTTTACCTTCAAGGTTCCTCTGACGCGTCGAATCCTCTGGCCTCAATTCTCCGTGCAGACTTGCGTCACTTACCGCCGACCACAATCCTGACTGCACAGCTGGACCCACTACGCGACGAAGGTGAGCTATTCGCGCAACGGCTTCGCGCGGCAGGCGTCAATGTAACTCTGCGACAGTTCGACGGCATGATCCACGGATTCGTCGGCATGCCGCATGTGACGCCCATGGCGGAATCAGCAATTGCGTTTCTAGCCGATGCCCTTAGAGCCGCTTTACTCTAAGCACTGTTGTCGCGTGCGATAAATCAGCGTGGTGGGCGAAAAACTTGGCCCGGATAGGCCGATGTATCTCCTGAGCGCGGTATCTGTACGACGATATAGGGATGTTCCATATAAACGTGGCACTCGTTGCATGATTCGGTGAGGGCACGATAGGCCTTGGCGAACTGTCTTGAATCGCCCGTTGCGATGGCAGTATCGACCGCGTTGAGCTTCGGCGTAAAAATCACGTTGATCGACTCTGCCACGCCGTTGTTCATATACTTTGGAATCTTTTGTGCGATACGCACCAATGCGGACTGCAGATCCCGCGCCTCCGCGGCGGCCAACTCCCAATTTTTTTGCGTTCCAGCATAGTACAGCTTGATATGCCGCGGCTGGACAAGCATGGTCATCAGGTCATCGAATCCAAATGACGGGTCCGCTTCAGGATTTTGCGACATCGTGCGCGTAGGGGCGCATGCCAGGAGACTGGCCAGGAACAATGGCAAGAAGGGGTGAGCGTTCACAACGACCTCAAGCGTGGATGATTGGAATGCGATTCGATCAGGGTCTGGCATGCAACGCCAGCGACCAGATAAAATTGGTGCGTAACAATCCCGACGCATAGGCAGCATCATTCGTTAAGTCGGGCGCACCTCGTGTAACGGGCAGGAATTCCGCACCCGGGAAACTGGCGCGGCGATGGCACGCAAGGCAGTTGCTGGCTGTGCCGCCGCCCTGACCACCGTCGGGAAATCTGCCTTCCAACCAGGGATCAAAGCAGATATGCGGCCCTTGATCGGGGTCGGCCGGCGCCACCTCATCGAAGGCGACCTGCAGCAGATAATTTCGCCACTTGCCGACGAGGCTTGACGGACGATCGGCTGCAAACGGGCCTGTCTCGGCTCGATCATGCCACCACCAGGTCGCCCACACCCAATCGCGCACTTCCTTAGTCGCGAGGTTCGCCGCGACGAGCACGAGGAAATCTCCCGCCGCGAGCGGTCTTCCCAACGCCAGAGCGGCGAGTTTTTGCGCGCTCCTATCCCGACTCAGTCGCGAAGCGAGATCGGCACTCACCCTTACGTGGTAAAAATCGCGTACGTCAGTACGGCGCGCAGCCGGGAAGGACTTGCCCGCGAAATCAATAGGGACTGGAGGCGCACCGCGCACTTCCCCGTGCGGGTCGATCGCAATTACTCGGCGCCAGGTGGTGTAATCGTTGCCCCCCTGTCGCGCGGGGTTGCTCTGCGGATCCCATACCGGTAGCGCAGTGAGTCCGGCGCGCGCGACCGGCCACCACGCCGTCTTCAGGACCATGGCGCGCGCCGGGAACGGAGGAACCGTGCGGTCGCCTGCGACCGAATCATCCATGGGGCCCCGCTGACGGAGTCGCAGCAATTCGGATTGCAGGTAAAGCCGGTGCTGACGGATGTGCTCGTAGGCCGCGTCGTTATATAGAGTGTAGGTGATGACGGGTGTGTCCACCGACTGGGACACGGAGCCCGCGTCGATGGCCGCCTTGGGCTGGTCCGGGCTGACGCGGGAGAATCCGCGGATGCCGGACTGGAAGCGCCGTGCGGGGATACGAGCGAATGTGGCGTCTTCCCCCTGCCAGAATTCGAAGAGAGGCCAGCCGCGCGAGTCCAATTCCTCTGTCAATTGAACGACCAAATCCCACGCGTGCCGTCGTTGCGCGAGCAAATCCCCCGACTCCCTCAATTCTTCCAAATGGGCCTGCGCCGTCGTGGTAACACCCTTAGGATACTGATCTGTACGCGAATCCGCCGCCGCACGAGTCTCAATATGCGACGCGAGCGACGCCAGCAAGAGCAGGGCCGTCGTTGCATGAATCGTCGTGTTGGGATACCTCATCACATGCGGCTTTCAACCCGAACGTCGAGTACGCAGGATGCAATCCACTTGCACCGTCACCTTCGGCCCCGTTGGGCCCAGCCGCTTGCTCATTTGCAGAATTTGGTAGCCTACCTTGAAGCACTTGGGTGCAACTGTTTCGGGACGCATGTCGAGAGGTAAATTCGCACGGAATCGCCCCTGCTCATCCGTAACCAAAAGGAAACTCAGCTGATCGTTGCTTATCAATACGGACACGCCGGGAAGTAACGCGCCTTTGTCGTCCTTGGCCGAACCAAAGTAACGGATTCCGGGTCCCTCGTCTGCGTTGGCAGGGTTGTAGATGTATTGCGCACTTGCGGACGTCACGATTATGTACATGGCTAGTAGGCCGATTGCCCGTAACCGCAGGATGATCAGTCTCTCGCGCAGCCCGATCCATCCTTTACCCTGAAGTCGTCTCACGCGAAGAAATGCCGCAAGAGTAAAACGCAGGCTCCAATTGCCACACAAGGAAAGAGCCACAAGTAGTTACGAAAGATCGCTTTCACAGTACGGTCGGGTACGCAGAATGCGGCGACTGCCGCGACGGCGCCGGCGTCCACCATCAAACCATACCAAGCCATCGCCGGACCGATCCCCTTGACGATTTGGGGCCCAAAGCTCCAGTCTCCGTGCAACGGATAATAGAGAAACAGTGGCCAATTCATCGCGAATGCCGCGACATAGGCACAGCAAAATGTGACCGAGAATGTCGCCGGAGCGAACCTCAGCTTCACGAAAGACCTCGAATATTGTTGAGTATATGACCGACGATGAAAGCCCACCAAACGATACAGGCGAGCACGAGCGTGATCGCGATACGATTTCGATGATCAATGGAATCTGAATTCTGTGACCACAGGGACGCGTATAGCGGTAGCAGCCCGAGCCCGATGCCGGCAAAGTGTTCCTTCATCTCGAATAACCCGACGGCCCAGCCCAGCGACATTTCCTCGAAGGGAATCCGGACCTCCAGCCGATACGACGGATAGATCGTAGCCCCCAAAAGTAGCCCTGCCAGGTAGAGCATGACTACAGCAGGGGTGAAAGTCTTCTGAGTCACCCCAATATATCGATCTACGAACGAGCCGCTGCGTACCGATCGGCCGCGCAACGATGATGCTACCTGATGCGTGAGAGCTCCCAACAAAGCAACTCCCACCAGAGCGTGAAGTATCAAGAGGAAGATCACCATGATGGAGTCCTGGTTGTGACTAATCCGGACAGCGACGTCTAGCGGTCAACCCCGGGTCTGTTAGTGCAGACCCCAAGACGTGACGACACAGCTTCGCCGAATTCCCCCCGCCCTTACCGAATCCACCGATTCCCGCTGACAACGGTAAAAGGCTCTACGCTTTATCAGTCTATTCAGGAAAATCGATCCATGTCAATAAACAGTAGTGTTGACTGTTCCGCGCGTGCTGTGGGATGTGCTCGGAATTGGCGCGGTTTCGACACATTCGGCTACCGCGCATCCTGCCGAGGATATCGCCCGCCAAAGCCGGCTACCGCTCGGACGCACGGAATGGTGCATTCGAGGATATCAATCTGGCGTTCGAGCACCAAGAGACCGGCAAAGTTATCAAGCCGCTCATCAGATTCTAGTCCGTGCGGGGTAGGCGTTTACTTTCCCGGATGAGTTCGCACGCCGCGCCGTAACCGGCATCCGCCGAAATAGCGACCAGCAGTCCCTCCTCGCGCTGCTCCACCACCGGTTCTACCGTTACCATGGGTCGTGCAGCGGCTCGCGCCAACGCATCATGACTATCGCCCGCCTCCGACAGCAGCTTCAAATTCATGCGCGTCGGGAACAGAATCTTTCTATCACCCAAGGCGGCGAGTCGAATCGCTTCCGCGGGTTCGATCCATTCCGTCTCTACCGTCTCCCAACCATCGCAGAAAGCATCCTGACGAATCGGTGCGCGGGCAACGAAGAACCAAGTGTCAAACCGGTTTTGCACGACGTTCGGCGTGATCCAGCGTGCAAATAAGGTCAGCGCGCGCAGGTCGAGAAGTATTTCCATTGAGCGAACGAAATCCACAAACGTAAGGCGATTCTGGCTTACATCCTTGCGAGACATTTGAGTAAGCCCGTGCCTGGTAAAAGCGTCGCCTGTAAGATCCCGCGCTAGGAGGATGCCAGCTTCCTCATACAATTCGCGTAACGCTGCAATGCGAAGCGCACGCTGCTCGTCACTAAATTCGTCCCATCCGATTGTCCATTGCTTCCAAGCTGGACCCTGATCGCCGTCATGTAGCTTACCGCCTGGAAATACATAGGCGCCAGAAGCGAAATCCACTAAGTGGTGACGCTTGACCATCAACACCTGGAACTTGGGATAGTCGCGTACCAACATGATCGTTGCCGCCGTCGAAATAGCTGCGAGTTCTGCTGACATATATTGCTTGCTCCGTACCTCAGACAACAATAGGCGCGGCCACGTTCACACCCTTCGGAATCCTTAATTTGCATATACGGCCATGCAACCGGTCACGGTGATGCAGCCTGATAGCCTCTTACGTCGGCACATTCGTCCAGGGTCCGCCGTAATTGGCGACATTCGAGAGACGTACGTGCACCATGCGCCGGAAATTAAACCACTTCCAATGTGGAAATGCTGAATCCATCGCTTGACGACAATGACTTCGTTAGCTACTCGGCGGCAGACTCCGTTGACGGCGTAGCGAAAAATAGTGCCATAGACGACTATTTCTTCGACAGCCGGCCGCAGAAACACATACAGCTTCATCTGCTACGCGACGAGGTGCTCGCCTCCGGATCAATCTGCCGCGCGACGCGCATAAAAACCCTCTTGGCATTGGCAAAATAAATCTTGTCGATAACCGTCTTACCAGGGCAATAATCCACAGCAAGGAAGTCAGCGTTGGTTCGCTATTTTTGAGAATTTCGCCCAAACTGGCGGCGACGACTGAAACAGCGCTCGAGTTGCGGTTAGGTATGGCGTCCACCTGCATTATCTCGGCAGCTACAGATCTCCGGCTTTCGTAGGCAAGCACAAACCTACGCCACCTTCCGCAAGTCAACCGTTTGCGCTTTGAGACTTACTTTGAGGCGCTTTCTTACCGCGCCAAAAATTGCCGCTAGGTTATCCATGCTTGGGTTGCCCTTGGGCGACAGCATCCTATGAAGGCTCTTACTTGGCATG
>Ga0116229_10004042_pt1 | contig 24101 bp, 15 predicted proteins | sample S1TSphgellanicum_3_FD_87313 | JGI IMG/M metagenome (GOLD analysis project Ga0116229, IMG submission 87313) | Host-associated microbial communities from peat moss isolated from Minnesota, USA - S1T2_Fc - Sphagnum magellanicum MG | ecosystem: Host-associated > Plants > Peat moss > Unclassified...
CACGACTGGCGCACCGGCGCGCTCCTGGCCTCGAACACCACCACCACGCCGGTCACGCCCTACACCTATTTCACCAGCGCGCCGTGCAGCGTGCCGGCGGGAACGCAGGGCGTCTACATGACCAACACCGTCGCCAATCCGCAGACCGGACCGGGCGACTGGGACACCGGCCCCGGGTACGCGCCCGATGGCGCGCTCATCAACCTGCCCGATGCCGGCACGACCAACACGCCTGCCGCGGCGTACCAATCGCTCAACGGCAACGATGTCGGCGCGCCCACGCAACGCACACCCAATGCGCTCGTCCCCTCGCCGGTGATTTTCGGTTCGCTCCCCGCCGGCATCAATCCCGCCGCGCCCGCGACCTCAACGCCGTGGCGCACGCTGCTCTTCTGCCCCTATCCCGCCGCCAACACCAGCGCCACGCCCTACGCGATGCATCCCGGCGCGGCCAGCCCGTACGATTACCTCCTCCTCGACAACTTCTGGATGCCCGTAGTCGAGCCGTATCCGATCAGCACCTGCATGGCCACGCGCGGCAAGATCAACCTCAACGATCAGATTGCACCTTTCACTTACATTCACCGCAGCACGGCCCTGCGCGCGTTGCTCGACAGCCTGCGCATTCCCGCGATCTCCTCCCAAAGTGCGCTGACCTACAAGACTTCCGGCGCCGGCACCACCAACTCCATCTGGAACCCCGTCGATGAAAACGGAACGGTTGCGCAAATCGATGATCGCCTGACCAACGGCAGCGCCGACGCCTACTTGAGCGAAAGCGAAATCTGCGCCGTGCCGCTCGTGCCCCAGCTTTCGACGCCGCTCGACACTTCCAGCGTCGCCAATGCGCAAGCCGCACTTGTCGCCTTCTGGAATACCGCCTACGCGAACGGGGCCAACGCCAACGGCGCGCTGACCGGCGACAACTTGCGCGAGCTGCCCTACGCGCAACTCTACGGCCGGCTCACCACCCGCTCGAATGCCTACACCGTGCACATCTGGGCGCAGGTGCTTAAAAAATTACCCAACGATCCGCAGCAAAACGTCTGGCGCGAAGGCACCGATGTCGTCCTCGGCGAATGGCGCGGCGAATACGAGATCGAGCGCTACCTCGATCCTGCCGCGAGCGCGCCCGCCGCTGGCTCGCCGCTCGGCCCGTACGATTTTCGCATCGTCGGCAGGCATCGCTTCGCGCCGTAAATTGAGTTGGTAGCCCGGGCTGGCCCAGCCCGGGTCGCGCGAAGCGCGATTTCAGAAATGCGGCTGCACCGCACCCGCGCTGAGCCAGCGCGGGCTACCACCTCGCGAACACTTGCGCTATGTTTTCACGATGACCGGTCTTGAAGCGCTGCAACAACTGCGCCTGCCCGATGCGTGGCAGGCGGAGGCCATCCGCGCACTCGCCGCGGGCGAGGACGTGATCGTCCAGGCGCCCACCGGCGCGGGCAAGACCTTCATCTTCGAGCAATATTTTCAGCAGAAGCGCGGGCCGGGCCAGGTCATCTACACCGTGCCGACGCGCGCGCTGGCCAACGATAAATTCGCCGAGTGGACGCGGCAGGGCTGGCGTGTCGGCATCACCACCGGCGACCTCGCGTACCAGGCCGACGCCCCGCTCGTCGTCGCCACGCTCGAGGCGCAGCAGACGCCCGCCGACGCCGCACTCTACGTCGTCGACGAGTACCAATGGCTCGCCGATCCGCTGCGCGGCAATCACTACGAGGGCACGATTCTCTCGCTCCCGCCGCGGACGCAGCTCCTGCTTCTTAGCGGCAGCGTGGCCAATCCCGGCGCGGTGCGCGACTGGCTCGTGCGCCTCGACCGCGGCCGCAAGGTCACGCTCATTGAGCAGCGCGAGCGCCCCGTGCCGCTCGACGAAGTCGAGATCGAGTCGCTCGCGCGCAACGTGCCCGACGCCGTCACCGGCTATTGGGCGCGCCGCATCGCCGGCGCCTTGCGCGATGACCTCGGGCCCATCCTCGTCTTCGCGCCGCATCGCAAGGAAGCGGAGAAAATCGCCCGCGACGTCGCCGCGCGCATCCCATGCCCGCAACCACTGCGCCTCACGAAGGATCAGGAAAACGCGGCCGGGCCCGATCTCGCGAAATTGCTCGGCCAGCGCGTCGCGTTTCATCACAGCGGCCTCAGCTACGTGCAACGCGCGGGCCTCGTCGAGCCGCTCGCGAAAGGCGGCCAGCTTCGCGTCGTCGTGGCCACGCTCGGCCTGAGCGCGGGCATCAATTTCTCGCTCCGCTCCGTCCTCGTCACCGCGACGAGCTTCACCGCCGGCGGTCTGCCGCGCGAAGTGACCTCCGCGGAATTGCTGCAGATGTTCGGCCGCGCGGGCCGGCGCGGTCTTGATGATCAAGGCTACGTGCTGGTCAGCGAACGCTCGCCGCGCCTCGGCCAGGCGCGCACGGGTCATCTGCGCCGTGGCGCGCCGCTCCCGTGGCGGCCGCTGCTGCAATCGCTCGCGAAGGGCGGGCCGATCGAGCAGGTCATCGCCGATTTCCAGCGCCGGCTCTTCACCACGGAATTCATCCCGCTGGGCATCGAGTCCACGCAAAAAATCCCGGAGCCGCTGCCCTGCGGCCTGCGCACCGATCCGGGCCGCGCGCGTCTCGTGCGCCGCACCAACGACCCCGCGCCGTTCTGCTTCACCTGCCCGCATCGCGAGGAATGCCTTGCGCTCGATCCCAAGCCCACGCTGCTCTGGCTCTGGAACCGCACCGGCCTTCTCGACAAGCACCTGCAGCTCACGCGCCGCGGCCGCATCATGGCCTGCTTCTCCGGCGCGGAAGGCCTCGGCGTGCTCGCGGGGCTCGAGGACGAAAAATATCCGCTCAACGATTTGATCGAGGACATGGCCAACCTCGTCGCCGGCGACCGCTTCTGCGGGAACGAGCCGCGCTGGGGCGGACGCCTCGCCTACGCCTGCCAGAAAGCCTATCGCCGCTTTACCAGCGACGGCTTTCTCATCGACGGCATGCCGGTGAATTACGGCGCGGGCGGCGCGGAAATCGTCCGCACGCTGCGTCAGAAAAACTACGTGCCGCTGCAAAACCTCGAGGAGCACGTCCATCGCGGCGACATCGACCGGCTGCTCATCGAGTGGAAAAGCCTGCTGCGCCAGATCGCCGGCGCGACCTTCGACGCTTCCTGGCCGCGCTGGACCGAGTTCCAGGCGCTTTGCCGCGGCGAGGTCGCGCAGTACGAGCGCAACAGCCTTCCCGGCCTGCCCGTCATCTCCGCCGAACAGATGAAACCGGTGAATCACCGGCTCTCGATGAGCAATGTCCGGTAAGCCGACATCGCCTCGAAAATTTATTAGGTGATTTAGGCTCTCCAGTCTTTGCAGCGCTACCGCCTTTCGCGGAAGTGTGCGATAATGCGCGGCATGACGACTGGCAGTGCCTTCGCGCCTCACGATTTTTCGATGAAGAGTTCAAAATCTGGCACGAAAAATGACATTCGGCTCACACGCCTGACACGGCACAAACGCTTAATTTTTTTCGCGGCCCTCGCCGCCATGGCGCAACCGCTTTGCGCGCAAACCCTGAAGCCGGAACCGCCAGTCGAACTCACCGGCACGCACGGCAAGTTCGACTTCATCAAAGTTGACGAATCGCGCAGACGTCTCCTCGCCTGCCACACCGGCAACGGCTCGCTCGATGTCATCGACGAAACGAACTCGAAGCTAATCAAGAGCATCCCGACTGGCGCCGCCCAAGGCGTCGCGATTGACGACAAGGGAGGTCGCTACTTCGTCAGTTGCAGCAAGCCGCCGCAAATGGTCATCGTCGATGCGAACAAGCTCGAGGCGACCGGTACGGTGACTTTGCCCGGCCCAGCCGACCTTTGCGCCTATTGTGGAGGTGTTGATGATTGTGTGTACGTCGATAGTGACGAAAAGGCAGAAATGTGGACGATCGACGTGAAGGCCGAGAAGGTTGCCGATATCAAAAGCTTTTCGAGCGGCGACCGCGAGGACATTGCCTCCGGTCCCTTCACTCTTCTCAAGAAGCCCAAAATCGAGGAGCAGGGCGGTATGGAGGACGTTGCCTCTTCTCCGGTTTGTCTTCTTCAGAATCTCAAAAACACAAACGAACTGGTTACAATACAATTAATTTTTGCCGGCGGGCGGAATCTGAGGCCAACCGCAAAGCATTCCACTCTTCCTGCAGAAAAGCCTCACGGTCTTGCCGTCGTAGATGTAGATAAAGTCCTCGTCGCAGGTGGCAACGGCAAGCTTGTGCTGCTAAATTATGATTACTATGGCAAGGTCATTGCTTCCGCCGCCATCGCCCCGCGTGTGGATGAGATCGCCTACGATCCCGGCTTGGGCAAAGCGTATTGTGCCTCCGGCACTGGCGTCATCTCTGTGGTCAGCGTCGGCAAAGAAACTCTCGGCATGGCGGAAAATATTCCCTCGGCCCAAGGCGCGCACAGTATCGCGGTCGATTCGAAAACACACGCCGTCTGGATCGTCTTCGCCAAGGGCGACAAGGCCTATGTGCAATCGTTCATCGCGGGAAAAATCTGAAAGAAATCTGCAAAAGTTGGCATGTAAAATGACATACCACTTATACCACTTCGTACCGGTATACACCGCATCCCCGGGGGGCGTATTCCTAAAAGAAGTCTTCAAATCCGACACAAAACTTCCATAGTGCGATTACTATGTCCGCCACCGATGGAATGAACTACGCGCCGCAAGGCAAACCCGCGCCGGTGGTGAAACCCGGCGAATTTCCCTTCGCCGCCGCGGCGCTCGACCACGGCCACATCTTCGGCCAGTGCAACGGGCTGCTCGAGGCCGGCGGCGATCTGCGTTACGTCTACGATCCCGATCCCGCGAAAGTCGCCCATTTCCTCAAGACCTACCCGCAGGCCAAGCCGGTCGAGCGGCTTGAGACCATCCTCGACGATCCCGCCATCCGCCTCGTCGCCTCGGCGGCGATTCCGTCCGACCGCGGGCCGCTCGGCGTGCGCGTCATGCAGGCGGGCAAGGACTACTTCACCGACAAGTGCCCGTTCACCGCGCTCGAGCAGCTCGACGCCGCGCGCAAGACCGCCGCCGCGACGGGCAAAAAGTACATGGTCTATTATAGTGAGCGCCTGCACGTCGAGAGCGCCATCTTCGCCGGCCAGCTTATTGCCGATGGCGCCATCGGCCGCGTCGTCAGTGTGCTCGGCCTCGGTCCGCACCGGCTCAACGCGCCCTCGCGCCCGGCGTGGTTTTTCGAGAAAGCGAAGTACGGCGGCATCCTGTGCGACATCGGCAGCCACCAGATCGAGCAGTTCCTCTTCTACTCCGGCGCGACCGACGCCACCGTGACCGAGGCCGCCGTCGCCAACTACGCCAACCCGCAGTACCCCGAGCTCGAGGACTACGGCCACGCCAACCTCGTCGCCAACAACGGCGCGACGAATTATTTTCGCGTCGACTGGCTCACGCCCAGCGGCCTGCGCACCTGGGGCGATGGCCGCACCATCATCCTCGGCACCGAGGGCTTCATGGAGCTGCGCAAGTACATCGACCTCGCGCGCGACGCCAGCGGCGACCATCTCCTCCTGGCCAACGCCCACGGCGAAAAGGAATTCGCGCTCCACGGCAAGGTCGGTTTCCCGTACTTCGGCCAACTTATTCTCGACTGCCTCAACCGCACCGAGAACGCCATGACGCAGACGCACGCCTTCAAGGCCGCCGAGCTTTGCATCAAGGCCCAGCTCGCCGCGAAGAAGATCGCGTAGCTAAGGTCCGCCAATCATGATCGGCGCGCGCGTCATCGTAAAGGTGTGCGGCTTGGGATCGCCCGGGTGCAGCACAGTGATGGCGATGCTCGAGCCGGACGGCCCGCGGATCAGGCTCACCACCTCGTCCAGCTTCATCCCGGCCACGTCGCGATAGTTGACCCAGACAATGGTATCCTGCGCCCGCAGTCCGGTGGCCGCCGCTGGACTGTGCGCGATCACCTGGCTGATCACCGGCGCGCCATCGCGGGTGATCAACACCGCGCCGATGCCCGCCTGACCCAGTACCTGAGGCACCCCATTCCGCAGGTTGAATTGCACCTGCGCCAAAACGGGGGTGCACCCCGCCAGCAACATCAGCCCAAGGAAAAACACACGCAGCATGCCTCTTTCTAGCAAGACCCTTCACGAATGAAAACCTCGAGCCACCACGATTACCCAACCGCAATCCGCTTGACGCCCCAGCCGCGAGAGCGTAATCACGTTACCCTGTTCTTTGATAGCGTCCCCGCCTCGGCGCGGGACATTGGCGGAAAAGTGCCCCGGCTCATCCCGGGGAGAATAGGGAAACAGGTGGGAATCCTGTACGGTAGCGCCGCTGTAACGGGTGACGAAAGCCTCATGAATGCCACTGTGCGAAAGCGCGGTAAGGCGAGGCGAGTAGGGCGACCCCGAAGTCAGAAGACCTGCTTTTCCGCGCTCATCAAGTCCCGGGCCGTGTGGTCCGGGCGACTGTCCCGCCAAGGACAGGATGGGAGTGGAGTCCTTCCGGCCTGGAATTTCCAAGGCCGGCCTGCCTTCGTCTCCTTCACCCGCGGGCGACGAAGGCTTTTTCATGCCCGCGTTGCCCGTATCGAAAAACAGCGGCCATGGCCGGCCGCGTTGCGCAGAAAGCAGGTCTCCATGCAGCAGTCTACCCTCCGCCGATTCCACCGGCGTGCCTTCGTTCTTTTCACCCTCACGTCGATCGCGGTCCCGCTCCGCGCCGCTCCGCCGGCATCGAGCTCGACCGCGCCGTCCACGTCCGATGCGCCGCCCGTCTCGCCTGTGCTGCCGCGCGGCGTCACCGGAGCGCAATCGTCGCCTTCCGAAGTCACGCCCGTGAATCCCCCGGCTGCGCCCTCTGGCGCAAAGTCGGTCGCGACCAAGTCCACCGCGAAGTCTTCCAGCAAGACGGCCACCAAGACCACGACAACTGACAAAACCGTAGCCACCGAGTCCAACGTGCGCGAACTCGCGCCCATCTACGTCACCGCGCCCACGCGCGACACCCAGCCGCTCGACACCACCGCGACCACCACCACGGTGCTCGATCACGACGATCTCCAGAACAACAAGTACGCGCTCGTGCCGGACGCGCTGCAATCCGTGCCCGGACTCGCCGTCGTCACCAGCGGCATGCCCGGCGCGCAGACCTCCGTCTTCGTCCACGGCCTCGAGGCGCGCCAGACGCTCGTCACCGTCGATGGCCGCCGCCAGTCCTCCGGCTTTTCCGGCGCGGACGACAATCTCACCAACCTCACGCTCGACAACGTCGATCAGATCGAAGTCGTGAAGACGCCCGTCACCACCGCGCAGGGCGGCGGCGCCATGGGCGGCGTGATCAACCTCGTCTCGCTTTCCGGCAAGGGCGTCGCGCCGACGGGCGATACCTGGTTCGAGGGCGGCTCGTTCGACACCTTCCGCGAAGGCGCCGAGTCCCGCGGCCAGATCGGCAACTTCGACTTCGCCGTCGCCGGCTCGCGGCAGGATTCGATCTACCCCTCGGACAGCTCAGGCTACGCGCCGTTCTTCACCTCGGGCGATCCCAACCAGGCCGACCAGTACCGCAACTCCAGCTTCCGCGGCAACATGGGCTACCAGGTCAGCGAAGACATCTACGTCGACTTCCACGCCGCCTACAGCAACGCCTACACCAGCTCGCCCAACCAGTGGACGACGCCCGATCCCACCGCCAGCCTCGACATCGAGGACTGGAACCTCTCGCCCGAGGTCGTGTGGAAGGTCAACGATTTCTACACCACCAAGCTCTACTACATCCGCGACCAGCAGCGCGTGGCCAGCAACGATCCGTTCGAGGCGCAACAGTTGATCAGCTTCGGTCTCTCGCCGCAGGGCTTCCAGGATCGCGAGCAGTTGAACACCGACTCGGTGGATTGGCAGAACGACTTCCAGCTCGCGCGCAACTGGTCGATCACCGCCGGCGTCCAAGGCGACAACCGCAACTTCTACGTCGACGACAACAACCTCGGCGGCCGCATCCTCAACGGCAACCAGAACAACCTGGGCGGCTACATCTCCAGCCAGTGGCAGCCGATCGACGGCCTCAACGTGCTGACCTCCGGCCGCTACGATTCGTACTCCGCGTCCAAGGGCGCGTTCTCATGGCGCCAGGGCGTGACCTATCTCGTCGCGCCGACCCAGACGCAACTGCACGCCTCCGTGGCCGATGCTTACACGCCGCCGAGCATCCAGGACCTGTTCCTCTCCAGCGCGCTCGGGCCCATCATCGCCAACCCCAATCTCGTGCCCGAGACCGATCTCGGCTGGGAAGCCGGCGTGTCGCAACCGTTCTGGGATAATCGCATCACCGCCAGCGCGACTTACTTCCACAACGACGTGCACCACGACATTGAGGACGTCTCCACGCCGCTGCCCGGCGAGCCCTTCGCCGAGACGACGGAGAATGTCAACCACGTGGTCACGGAGGGAGTGGAGACCAGCCTCACGGTCCAGCCGTTCACAAACCTGACCCTCAACGGCTCGTACACCTACCTCACGGCGGTCAACGAGGACACGCACATCTTCCTCCTCCGCCGCCCGCGCCACACCTTCAACTTCACCGGCACGTGGAACCCGATCAAGCCGCTCACGCTCACGCTCGGCGGACTCTACATCATCGGACGCGACGACATCGACGCCATCACCGGCCTGCAGGAAGGCGCGCCGGACTACTTCATCCTCCGCGCCAGCGCGACCTACCAGATCGACAAGAGCTGGTCCGTCTGGGTGCGCGGCGAAAACCTCACCGACCGCAACTACCAGCCGGCCCTCGGCTTCTATGGCCCGAGCATGGCCTGCTACGGCGGCGTGAAGTTCAGCTTCTGAGTTAGCCGGCGCTGGCCCAGTGACGGTCCGTCCCGCTAGAGCGGGACGGATTTCGGTAACACAGTCTATGACCGCCGTTCTTAAGCGCCAAGGGCGCGAAACAAGTTAGCCCAGGGCGAAAGCCCTGGGTATTTTCAGAAAATCGTCCGAGCCCTGAAGGGGCGAGACATCGCCTTCTCCTGGCTTGAACGCGAACTAACGCACCTCATCCGGCAACTTCGGCTGCAGATGCTTGATCTGCTCCGCCGCGTCGCGATGACAAACCAAAATCGTATCATGCGTCTCCACCACGATCAGATCGTTCACGCCGCAAAGCGCGATCAGCCGCTTGTGCGCGAGCGCGATGTTGTTCTTCGCGTTATGCGTCGCCACCGCGCCGCGCAACGTATTGCCGTTTTCGTCCATCGGCAAATGCGCCGGCAATGCCGTCCAGCTTCCCATGTCGTCCCAGTCGAATCGCGCCTCGGCTACCGTGACATGCGACGCCTTCTCCATGATCGCGTAGTCGACCGAGATCTTCGGCAGCACCGGAAACTTCTCCGCCAGGAACGCGGCGTAATCCTTCTTCGGGAACTGCTCCACGAACTCCGCCAGCTCCGGCTTCAGCCGCTTCGCCTCGCGCAGGAACGTGCCGCTCTTCCAGAGAAAGATACCCGCGTTCCAAAAGAAGTTGCCGCTGGCGACGTACTTCTTCGCGGTTTCCAAGTCCGGCTTCTCCACGAATTTGTCCACGTGGAAAAACGGACACGCCGCCGTCGTCTCCTTCAACGCCTCACCTGCCTGCAAATAACCAAAGCGCGTCGACGGATGATCGGGCCGAATGCCGAACGTCACAATCGTGTCCTGTTCCGACGCCAGCTTCGCGCCCGCCTTGAGCTGCGCGCCGAATGTCCCCGCGTCCTTGATCAGCGCATCGGCCGGCAGGAAAACCACCACCGCGTCGGGATCAAGATTGCGCACCAGCGCCGTGCCGAGCGCGCAGGCCGGCGCCGTGTCGCGCTTGGCCGGTTCGGCGATGAACTGGTGCGGCTTCAGGTGCTTCAGCACCGCTCGGCAGCCTTCGAGCTGCGCCGCGTTCGTCAGCACGAAGATGTTCTCGCTCGGCAATGCATGCTCCACGCGCCGCACCGTCTCCTCCAGCAGCGTCATCTCGGACAGCAACGGCACGAGATGCTTCGGTTTCGCGATCCGGCTCAGCGGCCAGAACCGTTCCCCACTCCCGCCCGCCATGATGCACGCATACGTTTTCATCGATACTTGAGCTTTAACCCCCGCACCATAGTTTGGCAAGGACGCCCATGCTCGCCCGCCTTTTTCTCCGCTACATCGGCCGGCCCCTGACGTGGCTGCGTTACCGCGTCGAGATCGACGGGCTCGACAAGCTGCGCGCCGTGCGCGGGCCCGCACTCGTGCTGCCCAACCATCCGGGCCATGTCGATCCCGTCCTGATCATGACGCATCTCGGCGGCGAAGTGGCGCTGCGCCCGCTCGTCGTCAGCTTCATGTACCGCCCGCCGCATCTCAACCCGCTCATGCGCTTCATCGACGCGCTGGAAGTGCCCGACATGGTCGCGCACAGCCACAGCGCGCGCGAGGCGGTCGAGCCGCTCATTCGCACCGTTGTCGACGGCCTCGACCGAGGCGGCAAGTTCCTCATCTATCCCTCCGGTAAGCTCGAGCGCAACGGCCTCGAGCAAATCGGTTCCACGCGCGCCGTGCCCGACATCCTCGCGCAACGCCCCGAAACCACCGTCGTGCTCGTGCGCACCGTCGGCGTCTGGGGCAGCATGACCTCCTTCGCGCCCAAAGGCCACGAACCGAGCCTGCCGCTCCGCTTCGTGCAGGCCATCGGCATCCTCGCCGCCAACCTGCTCTTCTTCACTCCGCGCCGCCGCATCAAGATCACCATCGAGGTCTTCGACCAAAGCAGGCTGCCCGGCCTCACCCGCGAGAAACTCAATCCGTTCATGGAGGAGTGGTACAACCGTGGCCTCAACACGAAGCCCATTTTCGTTCCCTACCATTTTCTCTTCGGCCCGCGCACGTTCGACTATCCGCCGCCGCCCAGCGCCCGCGAAGTCCCGCTCGACAAGATCACGCCCGAGACGAAGAAGGCCGTCTTGGATATCATCGAGGAAAAGCTCAAGCGCCCGCTCACCGACGCCGAGAAAGCGCCCGCGACACTCCTCGAAAACCTCGGGCTCGACAGCCTCGACCGCATGGACGTCGCGCAGACCATCGAGCAGCGCTTCGGCTTCCGCAGCGACACGATCGCCGCCAACTTGGGCGAGCTCTGGGGCCTTGCGCAGGGCTTGGTTGACACCACCGCGAAAGCGCCGATGAAAGTCCCCGAAAGCTGGTTCGCGCCGCGTGCCGAAGCCGGTGCGCCTTACGCCGTCTCCGCGCCGAACATCCTCGAGGGCTTTGTCCGCGAAGCCGCCGCGCATCCCAACGAAGCGATCGCCATCGACGATCTCTCCGGCGTCGTCACCTACGGGCGGATGCTCACCGGCGCGCGCCTTATGGCCAAGCGTTTCGCGCGGCTGAAGGGCGATGCCGTCGGCCTCATGCTGCCCGCGTCTGTTGCCGCCGACACGGTCTTCATGGCGCTGCTGATGGCGGGAAAATTGCCCGTGCTGCTCAACTGGACCACCGGCCCGGTCAATCTCAACCACGCCGCGAAGGTGATGGCCCTCGACCACGTCATCACTTCGCAAAAGTTCATCGACCGCATCGGCGTGCAGATCGAGGGCGTTGCGTATTTTTATCTCGAGGATCTTCGTAAAGGAATCGGCAAGATCGAGGCGCTGACCACGCTGCTCGGCATTCGGCTTTTCCCGCAGGCGCAGGTCACGCGCCTGCCGAAGATCGATCCCGACAAGCCCGCCGTCGTCCTCTTCACTTCCGGATCGGAGAAAGCGCCCAAGGCCGTGCCGCTGACGCATCGCAACATCCTCGGCGTCGTGCGCGGCGGAGCCTCCGCGCTCGAGTTCAAGCGCGGCGACATCCTCCTCGGCTTCCTGCCGCCGTTCCACAGCTTCGGCATGAGCGGCAACATCGTCCTGCCGCTCGTCGGCGGCGTGCGCGTCGTCCATCACGCCGATCCGACGGACGCCGCCGGACTCGTCCGCAAAATCGAGGCGTGCAAGCCGACGCTGCTTCTCACCACGCCCACGTTCTTCAGTTACATCCTCAACGCCGCGAAGCCGGAGCAGCTCGCCTCATTGCGTCTCGTCGTAACCGGCGCGGAAAAATGCCCCGAGTCGCTCTTCGCCCGCGCAAAAGAGATGACGCCGCATGCCATCATCAACGAGGGCTACGGCATCACCGAGTGCTCGCCCGTTGTCTCTGTCAGCCGTCCCGGCGACATCCGCCACGGCACCATCGGCCGCCCGCTCGACGGCGTCGAGGTCCGCGCGGTCGATCCGGATACGATGGAGCCCGTGCCCACGGACCAGCGCGGCCTGCTCCTCGTCCACGGCGACACCGTCTTCCCCGGCTACCTGCATTACGACGGCCCCAGTCCGTTCCACGAGATGGACGGCAAACGCTGGTACATCACCGGCGATCTCGCCAGCGTCGATGCCGACGGCTTCATTCACTTCGCCGGCCGCCTCAAGCGCTTCCTCAAGGCCGGCGGCGAAATGATCTCGCTCCCCGCGCTCGAGGAACCTCTCGCCGCCAAATATCCACCCGGCGACAAAGGCCCGCAGGTCGCCGTCGAGGGCATCGAGACCCCCGCTGGACGCAAGATCGTCCTCTTCACCACCGCCGACCTCGCGCTTGCCGAGGCCAACGCGCTCCTCACCGCCACCGGTTTCCGCGGCATCATGCGCCTCGACGAAGTCCGCAAGATCGACGCCATCCCCGTGCTCGGCACCGGCAAGACCGACTACAAAGTCCTCCGCGCGCAAATTGGGGAGGGTCAGCCTCCGGCCTGACCCTGCTTAAGCAAGCAGCTCCTCCACATCCTCATCGCTCAGCTTGCCGACAAAAGCATCATCGCCGCCAAGGCTCGCCTCGAAAAGCTCGCGCTTCCGCGCTTGCAGCGCCTGGATCTTTTCCTCCACCGTTCCCGCTGCGATCAACTTATACGCGGAGACGCTGCGCGCCTGGCCCAGCCGATGCGCGCGCGCGGTCGCCTGCTCCTCCACGGCGGGATTCCACCACGGATCGAAATGAATGACCATGTCCGCGCCGGTGAGATTCAATCCAGTTCCGCCTGCTTTCAGGCTGATGAAGAAGAGCGGGATCGCCGCGTCGTTCTGGAAGCGATCAATCTCTGCCTGCCGATCGGCGGTCTGCCCGTCGAGATAACAAAACGCGATCTCGCGCCGTTTCGCCTCGTCGCGCAGCAGATGCAGCACGCGCACGAACTGGCTGAAGAGCAGGACGCGATGCCCGCCGTCGATCGCTTCGTCGATCAGTTCGAACGTCCGATCCAGCTTCGCCGAAGGCTCCTTCCACGCGCGCTTCGTCTCGCCCGAAGGCAACAAGTCGAGATGGCAGCAGACCTGCCGCAAGCGCAACAGCGTGGTCAGCACGGCAAGCCGGTCGCGCCCCTGGCCCGCTTTGCCGGAGTTCTCGAAGACCTCGCGCCGGCCCTGCGCGAGCACGGCGCGATAGACTTCCTTCTGCTCATCGGTCAGTTCGCACAGCGTCGGGAAATCGAGCTTCGGTGGCAGCTCGGTGAGCACTTCACCCTTGGTACGGCGCAGGAAGAACGGTTTCACGCGCTGGCGCAGCCGCTCCATCACCCGCGCGTCGGGCGACTTCGTCAGCGGCGTCTCGTAACGCGCGCGAAAATCGGCCGCGGTACCGAGGTAGCCGGGCAGCAGGAAATCGTAGATCGACCAGAGATCGAGCACGGAGTTCTCCAGCGGTGTTCCGGTGAGCACCAGCCGGCGCTGCGAATTCAACGCCTTCGCCGCCTGCGCGTTTTGGCTGCCGCGGTTCTTGATGTGCTGGGCTTCATCGAGAATCACCAGCGAGAAGTCGGCGGCGCGGTACATTTCCACGTCGCGGCGCAGGATCGCGTAGGAGGTCACGAGCAAATCGTGGTCGCCACGCTGGGCGAACTTCTGCGCGCGATCCGTTCCGGTCAAATCAAGCGCGCGCAAGTGCGGTGTGAAGCGCGCCGTTTCACGGAGCCAGTTGGTGACGAGCGAAGTCGGGCAGACGACAAGCATCGGTCCGCGTTGCGTCGCGTGCAGCCAAGCTGCGAACGCGAGCGCCTGCAGGGTTTTGCCGAGGCCCATGTCGTCAGCCAGCAGGCCGTTGAGCTTTTGCTGCGCGAGTCCCGCAAGCCACGTCACGCCGTGCGCCTGATAGGCGCGCAGTTGCCTCCAGAGCGCCGGGTCGAGCGCGGCTTTCACGTCGGGCGGCGGCGTTTCGGCGGCGGCGTTTACTCCGGCGTGAAAACCCTGGGCGGTGAGGGCGCTCGCGACGTAGGGCGCGAAAGCGCGCGCCACGCGGATCGCGCCCGGCTGCTGCTCGACTTCGCAATCGGCCAGCACCTCCTGCATTTCACCCCACGCCTCGGTTGGGACGAGCAGTGTGCGGTTATTCGACATGCGCGCGTGGGTCTGTCCCGTTTGCAGCCAGCGCTGGATTTCGCCCGCGTCGAGCGGCACCGGTTCGCCGTGCGTGGTGAGCTTGAGATCGAGGCTCAGCCAGTCCTCGCCGGAGCCGCGACGCAGCGAGAATTCCGGCTGCGCGATGTCAACGGTGGCCATCACCGACTCGAGGCGCGAGCCGAGGTGCACCGCCCAAACCTGACGCCAGCGCGGCAGCGTGTTGGCGAGGAACCGTGCGACATCGCGCTCACGAATCAGGCTGAACGTGGCGCCGCGCACCAGCGTGAAACCCGCGCGCTCAACCTCGGCCAGCGCGTTGCGTTCGGCGATCACGTTGCGCCGCCAGAAGCGGTTCGCCCGCGCCGGGTCGGGCACATAGCGCTGGTACGCCCTCGGTTCGGTTTTGCCGTCAACCACGAATGCGCTCCCGCCATAGTGCGCGACCAAGTCTAACGTCAGGCCAGAGAGCGCGCCTTCAAGCCGCGCTTCGAATGCGGGCCGGCCCACCTCAAGCTGGAAATCCTCGAAGCCGGGCGCGAAGTTGAGATCGCAAGTGCGTTCGAGTTCCGGCAGGCGGCGCGACAGAAATTCGGGAATCTCGTCGCGTGGCACGACGAGCGTACCTGAGAGTGGAAATCCGGCGGGGACGGTGACGGATTCGGCAAGCGTCGTCCCTTCGAAGATCCAAGGTAGGGACGCGAGTCCCTTCGCGTCCCTCGAATTCGAAGGACGGCAGGGGACTGCCATTCCAACCTCGAGCGATTGATCTTCGCGCACGCGCAGCACGAGCTGCGGACGTTCACTGGAAGCTCGCACCTCGATGCGCTGCTTCTTGCCGATCCACACACGTGGATGCGCATCGAGCGCGCGCAGAACCGCGCCGATTTTTGCGCGGGGGATCGCATTCACGCCCGCGATGGAACCGGTGGTTCGTTCCACTACGGCGAGAAGGCGTTCGTCTTGCTCGCTGACGGCAAAGCCAGCGCCCAGCGCGGGCCGGATCGCTTCAAACGGCTGAGGCTGCGCGGCGTCATCGCGGCGCGCTTCAAGGATCACGCGAATCGGGTCTTTCGACAGCGCATCGGCAAGTTGGAGCGGCAGCAAGACCGTGAGCTCAACCCGCGGCGTGCCGGGAGGAGCGTCATCGAGCGCGAAACGCGGCAGCCCGCGACCTCCCGGCGCGACGCTGGAAGATCGTTCGCGATCGCGTTTCGTGTTCGCAGATTCGACGAGCCCCGCGCCTGGAGGTCGCGGGCTGCCGCTGAGCAGCGCCAAACCCGCCGCGAGGGCATGCGCGCAAACCCGCCCGCTGCGGCGCGAGTCCGGGCAGGTGCAGCGCACGTCGACGTTGGCCACGCGATCCGCCAGCGTGATCTGCGGCTCGTGAATCTTCTCCGCGCCCTGCACCCGTGCGCGGATGGCTGCGCCGTCGCGCGTCACCTCCAGCACCTTGCCACGCTCGACCAACACGCGCGCTTCCTTCAGCGCGGGCCAGCCGCCCAGCTCGGCGAGCAGTCCTTGGTTCAGTTCGAGCATGGAGCAACTATGACATAAATATAGCCAAGGGGCAGGCCAGCAGGAACGCGGGCGCGCGCCCCTGCCATCGCCGATGATGTTTGTGCCGAAACCCGACTCCCGGTAGCGTGTTCACTGGTACTTCATGAAGAGCCGTAGCGGAGACGATGAACCGGGCATTGGACCCGGGGGAAAATCCGATGCGCAGGACAAGGCGCTGATGGTGCGGATCGCCCAGGGCGACGAGGTGGCCTTGCGCGAGCTGATCGAGAAGCACCAGGGCGCGGTCTACGGCACCATCGCGAAAATGCTCGGCGATCCGATCGAGGCGCAGGACTTGGCGCAGCAGGTCTTCGTGCGCGTCTACCGCGCGGCCGGCTCGTACCGCGCCACGGCGCAATTCCGCACCTGGATGTTTACCATCGTGCGGAACCTGGTTTTCAATGAGCACCGCCGGCGTTCGCGCGCCACGCTCGTCTCGCTGCACCCGCCCGAGGGCGATGCCAGTCACGGCGTCGGCGCCTCGGGAATGGATTTGCCCGACACCGGCAACAAGACGCCGGACGAATACTACCTGCAGCAGGAAATGCTCAGGAAAATCGACGAGGCGATCCTGGCCCTGCCGGACCAGCAGCGGCTGGCCATCGTGCTGCGGCGTTACGACGAATTCTCTTACGAGCAAATCGCGGAAATCCTCAAGACCAGCGTTCCCGCGACCAAATCCCTCTTGTTCCGGGCCAGGGAAACATTGCGGCTGGCCTTGCAGGAATATCTTGAAAATGAGGACGGAAAAGAGCGACGCTAACGCCGAGAAAATCGTGCGCAACTACGCGCGCGGCTTTGGGTTTGATCCAACATGAACGCAGGACCTTCCAGCGATCGCGAAGATGGTAAGTTCCCACAAGGGAACGATCTCGATCCGCGCCACGAAGCCGTGGAGCGGCTGCTGGCCCGTGCCCCGATGCCGGAGCCGGATGCATGGTTTGCCGCGCGCACGCTGGCCCGTTGCCGTTCGGAGAAGCAGGACGCGGTTTCACTGACGCGCATCTGGCGATGGGCGCTGGGCGGCGGAATGGGCCTTTGCCTGGCGGTGAGTTTGCTCGTGGTGCAGGTGACGCAGGTCGCTCCCGTTCCAACGCCAAATGCGGACCAGCAAAAAAGCGTGCAGGAGGCGTTCGCGATCATGGCCTCGAGCGACAACTCCGACAACGACACCACAGCCCCCTCCGCCTCCTCCACGTCATGGCAAGACTCGTCCCTCTAGGGCCCAGACCACTGGGGCCCGGCTCCGCGGTTAAGGCACGCTATGCCTTCACTCTCGGTTTCCTGATGAGTTACGGTGTGGTCCTGGCCGCACCGCCTTCCACCAACGCGCCGTCCGTGGCCACGGCCAAACCGCCGATGACCAACGCCGCGCCCGTGCTGCCGCCCGGCATGCAAAACACGATCGGTCGCTATGGCAACATCGTCACGCCGGGCGACCAGCCAGCGTATCCGTTGCGGCTGCACCTGCCTGGGCCCAGCGAGGGCGAGGTCCGCATTCCCAAGCCGGACGACATGAACAAGCGGGCCAAACTCGAGGCGCTGGCCAACTTGTCCGACGACGAAATCCGCACGCAACTCGCGGCCTGGCCCGCCTATACCAAGATGAGTCTGCACGACCAGGGCATGATGCTGCAGCGCATCCAGGATTTTCGCGATTACCATACCAAAGTCGCCATGCAGAAGGCGCGCGACATGGGGCTCTCCACGCTCACGCCTCCGCAGCAGGTCAAATTCGAGAAGGAGTATTGGGACCAGCGCCTCAAGCTCGACCAGGACCTCGCCAGGCAGTTCCAGCCGATTTATCAGGCGCGCGAGCAGAAGATGAACGACTTGCTCTTCCGCGAGTTTTCCTCGGCCATGCCGGCCCCGCCCGCTCCGCCGAAACCCGGCCCCAAGACGGTGCGCCCTCCGCAACAGCCGGCTCAGCCGCTCGCCTACGCCAATGGCGCCACGACCAATGCCGCGCCGATGGTGGGCCAAGCGCCGCGGTAGCCAGCGGCCTTTTGGGAGGAACGGGCTCCTGCCCGTCCGTAACGCTTTTCTTCCAGGCCGCACGCCTACGGCATCGGCCCGGATCCAGTCGTATCCGCCATCACGCTCGGCTTTTTTTCCGGCTTCGGCAGCTTATTGCCGTAGAGCAGATAGGGCTGGCGCTCCACCGCCCAGTGCACCACTCCCGAATTCCACGAGCTGACAATGCTGCTGGCCGAAGCTCCCGCCTCCAACCGGTGCCGATAGGACCGGCTGCCGCAAACCTTGTCGAACATGTCCTGCTGATCACCCCGGGTATCGGCAAAGGCGGAGAAATGGCGGACCTCATCGCTGAGGATATCGAGAATCTGAAAATTGATCGCGGTCAGGTTGCCCGCGTTGTGCGGATCGATGTTGAGGAACATGCCCGTGTCGCGTCCGGCGCTCCAGGAATGGGCGCGCACGCCGGGGATGTGCAGGGCGTTGAAGCGGCTCGTCACCGCACTCGCATCCCAGTCCGGGCCGAGCACGACCTCGAACGGATGCGGGCCGCCGCAACCGCTCTCGATGCCGATTTCGCCCAGGCAACCCGTGGCCGTGTAGGCGCGCATGGCGGCGGCGGTGGGGACGTTCGGCGAGGTAGCGATCCATCTCAGCCCGGTGTCTTCCCACACCATGGACCGCGTCCAGCCGCGCATGGAAACGATGGTAAGGTGGCACGGATGCTCCAGATACTTTGCGTTGATCCACAGCGCCAATTCCGCCGGCGTCAGGCCGTAGACGTAGGGAATGTTGTAGAGACCGACGAATGACGTTACCGACGAGTCAAGCCTCGGGCCCTCGATACGGACGCCGCCGAGCGGATTCGGCCGGTCGAGCACGATGACCTCCACGCCGTCCTTTGCCGCCTCGTCCATCACGTAGCCGAGCGTGCTGATGAAGGTGTACGAGCGGTTGCCGAGGTCCTGCACGTCGTAGACGATCGCGTCCAGGCCGGAAAACATCTCGTGCGTCGGGTGGCGATGGTCCTGGCCTTCGGGCGTGTTGTAAAGCGCGTAGACCGGCAGGCCCGTGCGGCGGTCGCGCGTGTCGCCGTATTCCCGGCCCGCGCCGACCACGCCGTAAAGGCCATGCTCCGGCCCGAAAAGTTTGACGAGATGAAAACCCTTGCCGTGATAGAGCACGTCAACGGCCGAGCGCCCGTGCGAGTCCGCGCCGGAGGGATTGGTGACCAGCCCGACCCGCTTGCCCTGCAGCACGGCGAAATTCGATTTCTCCAGCTCGTCGATGCCGAGCGACACCGCGGCATTCACATTCCCGGCGAGGCCGACGAAAAGCCCGAGCGCGAGGGCTGCGCGTTGCAAGGAAGTTCGCAAGGACAACGCCATCATTGGATATATCGACGGGGAGAGCATACAAAGTTAGGCCACGCCTGTCACGTTCGCCCGATCATTTTGTCCAGCCCACCCTACCGCGCTAACTGGCCAACGCGAACATCGTCGGCTAGGCTGATCCTGTGAAACTCCGCGCGCGCATCCGTTTCTACCAGCAAATGGCGGTGTTGACGCGCGCCGGCCTGCCCCTCCGCTCGAGTGTCGAGCGCCTGCGCGACCGCCTCGGCGGCAACCAGCTTGCCATTCTCGCGCAAAAACTGGGTGAAGGCGAACGACTCGCCGATGCCTTTGCCGCCGCCGGGTTTCCTCCTTTCGAGACCAACCTCATCGCCGCGGGCGAGCGCAGCGGTCATCTCGACACCATCTGCGATCACATCGCGGAATTCTGGCAGCGCGAGCTCGAGTTCCGCCAGGCGCTCATCGCGCCGCTCATTTATCCGATCGTCGTGCTCCACTTCGCGGTCCTGCTCAGCAGCGCCGCCGTCCTTCTCACGGGCACATGGGTCCAGGCCGTACACGCGCTCGTCATCAACGTCATCGTTCTCGAAGGCTCGCTGCTTACCATCTACGCCCTCGCGCGCGCGACGTGGACCAACCCGGCCATGAAGGCCTTCTGGCTCCGGCTCCCCATCATCGGCTCCGCGTTGCGCGCCGCTTTCGCCTATCGCTGGATCACCGCGTTGCGGATCGAGTTCGGCGCCGGCGTCTCGATCTATCGCGCGGTCGGCGATGCCTGGCGCTCCTCCGGTTTCGTCAATTGCGAACGGCTCGGCCAGGAGGCCGAGGAAGCCATGCGTGGGGGCGCCAGCCTCGTCGCGCTCGTCACGAAATGGCGCCAGTTGCCGCGCGACTGGATCGACTTCATCGAAACGGGCGAAGTCTCCGGCAAATTCGAGGAAGCCTTCATCGCCATCGAGACCGAAGCCGCGCGCAACTGGACCCTCGCGCAGCAGCGCATGTCCAACTGGCTGCCGAAGATCCTCTACTTTGCCGCGCTTCTCGTCGTCGCCTTCCAGATCATCGAAGTCGGCAAGACGGTACTCGTTGACCCGATCACGCAGGCCGAAAAGGAGATCGACAACGCTACGAAATAACATGAGTTCAAGCTTCTACGAATCCGACGACGCCGTCGCGCAGTACCTGCTGTTTCACTACGGCACGCCGGAGCAAATCTGCCCGCTGCTGCCTGAGGCCCGCGCGGCCTGCGGCTTTCCCGCCCGCTGCGTCAGCGAATCGATCAAGCATCTCGACCTGCGCCAGCGCAATCGCGCGCTCGACCTCGGCTGCGCCGTCGGCCGCGGCAGCTTCGAACTCGCGCGCTATTTCGACGACGTCCTCGGCCTGGATTTTTCCGCCCGCTTTGTTGATGAGGCCGAGCGGATGCGCCGCGATCGCGGAGCAACGGTGCGCGTGCCGCGCGAGGGCGCGTCGTTCGATGAGATGAAACTTGCGCTGCCAGAAGATGTGCGCGGCGAAAATATCCGCTTCACGCGCGGTGACGCCTGCGATCTGTCCGCCGATCTCGGCACGTTCGACCTCGTCGTCATGGCCAACCTCATCGACCGCCTGCCCGACCCGGCGAAGTGCCTCGCGCGGCTGCCGGGTCTCGTCCATCCCGGCGGCTGGCTTGTGATCACGTCGCCCTACACCTGGCTCGAGGAGTACACCCCGCGCGACAAGTGGCTCGAGCAGGGCGCAGGAACACTTGCCGGGTTAAGGAAGCATCTCGCGCCCGGCTTCACCGGGCACAAAGTTTTCGATCTCCCGTTCCTCATCCGCGAACACCGCCGCAAATTCCAGTGGAGCATCGCCGAGGTGAGCCTCTGGCAGAGAAGGTAGCCGTCGCACTCCATGCGGCGGGCGCCACAGCTAGTAAATGTAATTATCCCGCCGCAGCTTGTTGATCAGGTCGTGAAAATCCTGCGCGTGCGGGCCGCCGATTTGCTCCAGCCGCTTGTAGACCTCGATCGCCCCGCGCCAGTCCTTGCGCTTCTCGAGAATATTTCCCGCCTGCGAACCCGCCTCGAGTTGCCAGGAAAATTCCGGCGGCTGCGGTGAAGCCGCGTCGTCGCCCGCCACCTTGCCGTATACCACGTCGAGATATCGGCCGAGCGCTTCGTCCGTGCGCCCGAGTTTATCGAGGCACTTCGCCAATCGCACCGCCGCCTCGTTCCGGTCCGCGACGGAACCGTCCTTGCCTTGCAGGATCTGGCTGAAGGCCGCCGCCGCCTGCGTGTAGTTGCCCGGGTCCTGCGAGCCCAGCGCGAAAAGGCACTGGCCCTTGAGCAGGCTCGCCTCGACAAACAGCGATCCCGACTTTTCCGTGGCCAGCACCGCGTCGTACATCGCCTGCGCCTGCGCGAAATTCTGCTGCTGCTGGTAAACACGGCCCTCCCAGAGCCGCGCATCCGGCTTGAAGGGCGACGCGTCCGGCACCTTTCCGAGCAACGCCAGCGCCGAGGCGTAATCCTCGTGCGCGAACGCCGCGCGCCCCGCGTAGAAATAGGCCGTTCCCACCTCGTCGCTGTTCGGGTAATTCGAGATCAGTTGCTGGAACGCGTCCTGCGCCCGCACGTAGTCCTGGTGGTTCAGGTAAAACTCGCCAAGTTGAAAGTAGGCATCGGGCGCCGCGGACTGGTCTTTGTACTTCTGCGCCAACTTGACCAGTCCATCCTCCACTTGGGCTTCCGTGAGCTGCTTCAGCTCATACGCGACGAGGATACCGCGCTGCGCCGCGGCGAAAGAATCGTTCGGGAATTGATCGGTGATCATCTTGCACGTCGCCAGGGTACCCTGCAGGTCGTTGGTTTGGTACTGCAGGTCGGACAGCGCTTTCAGCAGCGCTTTTTGATCTGCTGACGTGCCAGCAGCAGCGATGCCCTTTTGAAATGCCGCCTTCGCGTCATCCGTCTTGCTGGCAGCGGTGAGCAGCCGTCCTTCCGCCAGCGCCAGCGGCTTGAGGTAGGAGCTCCTCGGAAAGCGCTTATCGAAATCGGCTTCACCCTTGAGGAACGCCTCGCTCTTGCTCATGTTCGCTTGCGCGAGCAGCCAATTGTACGAGGCATTCTCCGCCGCCGCGTCAGTGCCGGCCGAAATCAGCGCGAACTGCGCTGCCGCGCCGGCGTAATCATGCGCCTGGCTCAGCAGGACGACGCCAAGCTGCGAGCGCGCGCTGCGGATGAGTTCCGGGTCGGTCGCCGATGCAATGCAGGCGTTCAGCGCCTTGATCGCCGCCGGAATGCGGTTGCCCCGCGCGTAAAGCTGGCCAAGTTCATCGTTCGCGGCCGGAATCGCCGTGCTGCTGGGATAAGCCACGAGCAGCGACTCGAGCACGCCGATGGCGCGCGCGTCGTCCTGCGTGTCCGCCAGAGCCGTGCCGATGGCCAGCAGTGCAGCGGGCGCGGCGGCGTCGGACGACTTTGCGAAGTCCTGCAGCTTCGTCACCGCGTCGGGCAGTTGGTTGCTGTCCTTCGCGCAGTCCAAGTAGGCGCGGAACGCCTCGAGCTGCGTCGCGGGATTTTCCGTGAGCTGATACGTCTGCTCATAGGCCAGCATGGCCTGGTCGTTCTGTTGAAGGGAGTGCTGCGCGCTGCCCAGCCCAAACCACGCCCGCGCGACCACCCAACGCGGGAACGCCTGCGGATCGCCCGTGATGACCTGGTACGCCGCCGCGGCCTTGTCCGGTTGATTGTTCGCCGCGAAAGTTTCGCCGAGCCAGTAATTCGACTCATAGACCACCTGCTTCTCCGGCGATTCCGCCAGCAGCGCGGTGAGCGACGTGATCGCTTCCTTGAACTGCCGGTTCGAGAGCTCGATCTTCGCCTGCAACAGTTGGGCGTATTGGCCGGTCGCGCCGCCGCGATTCTTGATCAGCGTGTCAATGAGCGCCAGCGCGTCGCCCTCCTTGCCCTGCTTGAAGAGCGCCCAAGCCAGGCCGAGCTGCGCCTGGTCGGCATGGTCATTCTCCTCCTTCAGCGCCAGCAGTGCCCGGAATTTTTGCTCGGCCTCGGGCCATCGGCCGAGGTCCAGCAGCGCCTCCGCCTGCCAGTAAACGCTGTCGGCCCACTCGCGCGGCTTCATTTGCCCGCTGGTGAGATTCAGCGCCGCCAGCACTCCGTCGCTGCGGCCCAATTGGTAAAGCGCCTGCGCCTCGATCAGCTCCGCCTGCGGCGCCAGTTCGCTCTTCGGATATTTCTTCACCAACGCCGCCGCGCGGCTATCGGCCAGGTCGAATGCGCCTTCCTTCAGCGACTGCTCCGCCGCCTTCAGCGAACGCGCCTCGTCATCGCTTGGGTCCGCGCGCAGTGGAAAAAACGCGACGCCGAGCAGTCCCGCCGCGGTCAACGCTGGAATGGTGCGCCTGATCGTCATCAAGCGCCCACGCTAGCACGCCAGTTCCAAAAGCGCATCCTTCACGTTGCGCATGAGGGGCGCGATCGTCTTGTCGGTAAAGTCGAACTTCAGGCCGCTGGCCGCGAAGAGTTCCGGCAGCGGGCGCGAGCCGCCCAGTCTCAGGCCGTCGAAATAATTGTCGAGCGTGACCGCCAGATCCCGGCGCGACGCCTGCCAGAGTTGCAATGCTCCAAGTTGCGCGATGCCGTACTCCACATAGTAGAACGGAATCTCGAAGATGTGCAGTTGCCGGTGCCAAAGCGCGCCCCGCGCCGCCTCGAAACCGCTCCAGTCCTCCGTGCCGCCGAAGCGCTCCGTCAGTGAGCGCCAAAACGCCGTGCGCTCC
>Ga0116229_10004043_pt1 | contig 24100 bp, 13 predicted proteins | sample S1TSphgellanicum_3_FD_87313 | JGI IMG/M metagenome (GOLD analysis project Ga0116229, IMG submission 87313) | Host-associated microbial communities from peat moss isolated from Minnesota, USA - S1T2_Fc - Sphagnum magellanicum MG | ecosystem: Host-associated > Plants > Peat moss > Unclassified...
CACAAAAGAGCATAGGTTTCTAACAATTATTACCTTAATGAAATAAAATTTCATAGACATCCAACTTGCCAAATGAAATAGAAAAGATTTTCTACATTGTTGGAATCTTGATTGCACTTTGTAGATGTTGCCTTCAAGTAATAAATCTCAACAAGCTAATTTTTGTTAGTAAAAATTGGCCGTATGATTCATGCGTTAAGTGTTTTAATTTTTTTGACTTCGCATATGCGTGAGGCAAAAGTTGGATCTAATGAAAGAATTGGATGTTGAATCTCAAGACAAGGTGGAGCATGAAGAATTTCTAGAGGCTTAAGATGATTGTAGTATGTGGCAGTGTTATACATTTGACCAAATTTGTGGTTTTTTTGTTTGGTAGGTGTGTCAAGTCTACAACTCAAGGTTGTCAATGTGGAGATATAGATGGGATGTCGGTTTTGGAGATTGTATGAATAACTTTCATGGACAATCATCGTGATTGCTAATGTGGAGTTGAAGATAGGATGTTGGTTTTGGTCATTATATGGATGACTTTGATGGATAATCATCATGTAATAAAATCTAAAAGTAGGGATTGTTATTGTCTTGTTGGAAATGATAGATGGACTCTTATCATGAGCCTTGGAAATTGAAGATGGTGAAATGGGCTTTGTGTTAGGATTTTAGGGGTAAAATTTTTTTTAATGTAATGATTCCAAGTTGGTTCAAGGTTTTTTACAAGTTATGTTGGTCTTCATTTATGTGGTGTGTATTTTGTATGTCATCTGTGGGCTTAATTTGTTTTTATGAATACTTTGCACGTTTTTATTTTAGTGTCTTTGTGTTTACCATGCAACTTGTGCAAGGCATTTTTTTTCTCTTCTATGGGGTTTCAATTTTGTTGTTGTTGTCTTTTGTCTTTCCTTTGTCATGTGTCTTGTTCTTTGTTCCTACCCATCTTATGTTTCTAATTTTGGTTGTGTTTTTACACTAATTTTTTATTTGTTATGTTTTGAAATTTGGGTTTCCCTCATTAGGTTTTTGGCTTTTGCTCTTTTTTTTTTGGGTTTTTGGTTTTTGTTTGTTACATTGGGTTTTTAATTTATGCATGTTGTACCAAGTTATTGTTTGTTGCATTGGATTTCTTATTTTTGTCAAGGGCATTGGGTTTGCTTGTTTATTTTTAATCATGTATGCTTTGTTTTTTGTTTTTGGTTTCTATATTATTAGTTATTGTTTGAAGGGATGTGGGATGGAATCTAGGAAATAAAACATGGTGTGTGAAGTTTTGGTTTGATTGCTTTTTTTGTTGGTACTTGCTATTGTTTTATTGTTTGCGATGTGAATATGGGGGATGGAACTTGAAATTTGGAAGATGAAAAATAAAATAAAAATTGTCCACTAAAAACCAATATTTACGAAATGCCATATATTTATGATTCATTAGATTGTTCATTGTTAATTCCCATTTATATTACATATGGAGTTTGAAATATGTTTGGATTGAAAGTTGAATTATTCATCTTTGGATTTTGAAATTGCACCACATTGAAATGTTTATTGAATATTTTTGTTAATGGGTAGATTTTAAAGTTTTTTCTTAATCAGTGTTGGGCTTTGAATTTTAAGAACCAATGTTTTTTGAAACTTGGGTATTTAATTTAATGTGATATTTATCAAAGAACCTTAAAAAACCTTTAAGAACCTACTGGCACATAATGTGTTCATTAAGGGGTTTTGTTAAAGCCCCCAAAAAATCTTAAAATGTATTTGATAATAAAGGGAATGGACTTGGGGTTTTGTTGTTAAGGTATGTTGCCAAGGTTTGCAAGGCATAAAACACAGCTTGTGAATTGATATAATGCTTCCCCCAAGGCAATGGGATGAACTCCACTTGAAGGTTTGGTCATGGCTAAAAGGCAAGCCGTTTTGAGGATATGTGCAATTTGATGTGGGATGTGACCTTATGCTATATGGGAACAAAGTTGAAATAATTGTGGGAATCCATTTGTAGAATCTTTTGGGTGAAAACAATTTCAAAGGTGTTCAAAAATCATCCCAGAAAGGTTGCTTGTAGATAAATGCAACATGTGTTGGAATGCTAATTTGAAAAAATCAAATGAAAGCTTGAGGTTTTGGTTTGGTCTGTAGTCTTTTAGCAAAAGTGGAAAGAAACCATTTGATTAAAGATGTAAAACATAAATAATTAAGGTAGTTTTAAAAGATGTGGGTGCAAGAAATAATGGTGCTAAAGCACAAGCTACTTTAGAGTATTTTCATGCACGTTTAGAGATTAGACTAAAAGGCATTTATGAGTTGGAAGATCATGTTGGGGAGGAGGCACTAAGTTCAAACTTGTCGTTAAAGCTTGGGTTCATAAAAAAAATTCTTCATGTAGGTTTTCCTAGTTGTTTGTTATAAAATGTTTGAGTCGGATTTACGTTTAATTAAGCCTTGTTGCCCCTCCACGAGGGGGTAGAACAAAACACCATTGGGGTAACAAGGGGAATAAATGCCAAACAACCATATCATAGGGGTTTTGTGCTAGTTTATTTAATGAAAACCAAAATGCCACTTGTACATCATGTCGGCGAGCAGTAGGGATGCGGTTGTATAATCGAGGATGATGAAAACCAAAATGGAAGGACCCAAATACATTTAATGTCAAAACCCAAGCCCATGATGATGCAGGCAAATTATGAATAAGGGAAGGTATTGGGTTGGGATGGTCACATAGGTTTAGATTAAATGGATTGGATGTTTTACCAGAACATTAGTGATGAGTTAACCCTTAAAAAATAAATTGACGCCCACAAATGGGGCAAGAGGTTTTAGGTGGAGGTTGTAGGCATGTTGGGAGGGTCGGGGTAGGTTGGGGGGTTTGATCATGGGCAACTATAGGGGTTGACAGAATGGAAGGGGCAAAAGGTCCTACATGTGCATTATTTACGGGGATTGGGAAAGTGTTGTGTTGGTGCTCCACATTTACATGAAGGGTTAGAGGTTGGTAGGGGGAGCTAGTGGGTCATGCATGGGTTGTTAAAATAGTATGGGGGGTTGGTGGGTGGTGCATGATTTGCATAGTAAAGGTAGTGGAGAATGGGGCTATGGTGGTGTATGAAAGGACAAATGGGTGATGTGAACTACAAAGTTCAATGAAACATGATAAACTAGGGGACATGGGACATTTTGTGCCCATAAGGAAAGAGGTTTATTAAGAGCATAATCGCAAATAGGCCCCACTTTATAAATACTACATATTTGAACTTGGTAATCCTTAACCTATAGAGCCAATCGCACAAAATTAGGCAAATCAAGAAGGAAAATAGAAAAAATTGTGACAAACAAGCAAGTTATATTTCAATGGATAGCTAAAACCTAACTTCGCCATGACTTTGGACACCATCATCATTATTTTACTATGTTTGACACAATGTATACACTTTTGGAAACTATTGTGCAAAGATTAGGGGTTCAAAAACTTCTGGTTTTTTATTTTTTGGACTACCCAATTAAGGTAATACCCAATTTCAATAATAATAATAATAATAACACCTTTGACTTAATCCTTTGCTCTTAAAAAACCCTTAGAAAACATATGATTGGTCAATACTAGCCATTATGTATTCATACGTTCACACCTACAACACAATCTTTATTTATTTATTCTTTTTTTTCCTTTGTTATTTTTTTAGGAATATGACAAAAACCAAGAAAAACCAAGACCTTAGCAAAATCACTCATTCAATGGTAGAAACCTTTTATTGTGTTTAGTTTATAAGTAATAACCAAATTCTTAGTGATTAAAAAAAAATTTGGCTTGACATAAACGTAAAAGAAAAGAAAAGAAGGGACCCACCACAAAACAAAACCCAAAAAGAAAAAGGTACACAAAACCCACCCTCCCTTGGCCTTTTCACCTTCATTGTTTGGTTGCCTGTTGATGTTGGTGTTGTTATCATCATCCTCCTTCTCCTTTTTTTTAAGGAAGTGGTTGTTTTCATATGTCTTGTAGTGCCCCCAAAATATAGAAACTAGACTTATAACTAGTCCACTTCTAATGAAAACTGGAATCGAACATGGGTCTTGGAACCCCTCTTTCCTTTTTCTTGAGTGCCTCCACTACAAATTTTTCCTTTTTATATTTCTTTTTCCTTCTTTGCCTAACTTTCTCTCTCCTCTTTTACGTGGCGCTAATTACTAAACATGAAAAAACAACGACAATATTGGCATCTAAGTTGCCACTAGCACTCCCAACGCCATTCATCGCCATTCATCGCCATGGTATTAGGTGCACTTTGGACTTTCACCCTAACTAGGTGATTTTTTAATTGGACATGGGGAATACTTTCAATTTGGTGTCAAAAGGAGTCATATTTCAAGAACTTCATGTAGCAAGTGGGGATATCATACATTTCATCCCCTTTGTTCGTGCATTTTATGTGTTTGTGTCTCCCCTATTTTATAGTCATTGTAATCATGAAAGCAAGGTCCTAATCATCCCATCTACCATGGAAACCTGTCAAGGTGATCCTTTGGGAGGGGCACTATTTGTTCTAGTTCATTTTAAAGTTCTTTGTTTTACAACTGGTTATTTTCCCCTCTTGTCTATTTCCCTTTACTACAGATGACATTCACATCATAGGTTCCCCCTCAATTGTATCATTTGCATATGAACATTTCCAAGTTGAGTTTTGTGAGATAGGTCTTTTTATCCAACTTCAAAAAGTGTAACATGGTCCCCCTCTGGTTTATTATTTAACTTTGACACCCCATCCCTATTTAACACCCCATCAATAGGAATTAGAGTATTGGGGGTTCCATTGGGTACTTCATCCTTCACATCAACTTTCGTCAAAAAAAATTTATTGGAGGATGTTCAACATGTTGATCTTCTCCTTAAAATGGGTGATGTTTAGGTAGCCTTTGGAATTTTAATTATTTGCTTTGAACAACCATAATATCTATTATGATTCACACCTCCATCTTCCACCTTCATAGAATCCTTTGTTTCTTTTTATTTTTCTCTCCTTTAAATGTTTGGGCGCCTTTTGGGTCCAAGATCCTTTGATAGTCTAAAAGGACCTTTAGCCTATAAACAAGCCTTTTTCCCAATAGCTTTTGGTGACATCGACTTCATATGAACAACCACCATCGCTCTAATAATCTATTCAAGGAACTGGGCCTTTGTAGCTTCCATCATAGTTGATAGGTTTAAGGGTGATCAATGTCCCTTCCTTCTTGAAGCCTTAACACGAGTTGACAACAACCTCTTCTTTTTCCAACAACACGTCAAGGCGGCTTGCGATCTTCTACCGCCCCCAGCATGAGCGTGTCTTCCTCCCTTTGAACAATTCATTGGCCAACAAATGGTTCACTTTCAAGATTCCATTTCGAAGTGTTTGCACCATCATACCCTTTCCAACATGCTTTTCAACAAGATATTTGAAACCCATTGTGTTCAAATATTATCATGTTTCGGCCTTGGTGCAGGCGTTTTGGTTTACAATTCGATCAACTTTCCTAGCCTTTCGATTATTTTCCCCATCCTTTTCCATAGTGCTTCAAACATGACTTGGAGTACCACATCCTTCAATTATAGGTATCCCTTGATGTATGTGCACACATCCCATCGATGTTACAAATGTCATTTTTTATGTTGCGCCCACGGCAATGAACACATAGGCACCCATGATGAAGTTTGTGACACTTTTTCTACCATTGCACAAGATGCCAACTTCCATGTGGGACGAAATTAACTACATGCTTCCTTCAATGACATTCCACTCCTTTCGTCGATGAGTTGATATTATGCTCACCAAAGATGGAATTCACACCCTAGCCAATGTTGTCATTGTTCGTCCAACACAAGTGGATTTACTTTGTTGATCTTACGTAACCTGAAGATTTGTTGCCTCCAAAACAACTCAAGCCAAAGAAAAGGCTATTGCAACTAACATCCCACTGATCATTTCCTCCTTTTAACAATTGAGGTGTTTAGATGTTTAGACAAACAAGTTGATGTGTTCTTACACGATTGTGCCAATGCCGTGTGGAACTTCAAAAGGCTAGAGGGCCTTCCTCTTTTTGTTTTGGTTACGTTTCTTCGTAAAAAAATCTCAATTACATTACAAGGGATGCAAGCATCCTGCATCTTAAGTCAAGCGATAGCAGTAGGTCTAACTACTTCTTGACTTCCACCCCTTCAAAATTTACCCCCAATCACCATGGCTGACCTCCTACAAGGAGTCAGTTGTTGAGACAATTGTTGAGACAAAGAGATTTTGACATCTAGTTTGTGTTTGTTTCACATCCTGTAAATTGATCCTTTTCATTTTTCTTTGTCCCTTGTACATTTTCTAGATCTGTGGTGTGTTTATTAATAAAGTTTTGCAGGGTTAACACACACTTGATAAACTTGCCTAGGTTTTTGTTAAACAATTGGCTCACATACTCACCTAAACCAATGCCCAAACCCCCACCCTTGTCCTAAACATGTCCAACTCTAATTGTGAAAAAATCCTCCCCACACCCAAGTGGTTCTTTAAAACTGAAGATATTCAATTAATCAGACTCAGCCAGTTCTTGAAAAGATATTTTTTCTATAGCCCATACCTCATTGTTATAAAAAAGAATCAAATACCTGCCCCACACTGGTTTGAACCTTAAAGCTTTGTAATACCAAACAAGGACCTGAATGCTGAACCCTCAGGCCCAACAATTTAACACTTGGGTCTACTATGGTATATATTGGATTGGTAATAAACACGGAATAAGAATTAACGAAATGCACCATATCCAGCAATTCCATTGGCAATAACTTATTTTATTCAATACTCTCTGTATATTAGTAAGTCTGTATATAAACAGGCTTAAAAAATGGTTAAATACAACAAACAAACAAACAAACAAAATTATAAAAAGGGGATAATATAACCTCTAGGTATTAGGTAATAACTTAACAAGAGGCCTCACCAGAGTCTTTTGGGTGTAAAAAATCTCGCCAAAATGACAAAAAATAAAAATGAAATATTCTGTCACAAAATGTTGAAAAAAATCACCAATTTTTTATTATTATAATTTTTTTTTTGGGCCCGCAAGTGGACTCTGAATTCAGTTTGGTAGCATTTTTTTATTAGTTTTTTTTTCCTATTTAGACAGGTTCAAAAACCTGTCGCCATTTAATGCTTAATCCCTCTTGGGATAGTAGCCAATTTCACAACATCAGAAAATTGGAAATTTTTTTTTCACTGGGGCTGGTTCACCCTGGCCAGTTTTACCCACCCCGCATCTGGTCACGTGAGCCAGTCAAATTAAACTGGAAGAGAATCGGATATTTACGTAATCGGTGAAAGTTGTAAGGTACCTTACCAGGCCTAAAGGTTTAAAGCTAACTCATGGGGCGCACCTCGGTTTCTTTCTCTCCTTTCTTTTGCACTTTCTCTCGTGTTCTCGTGTCCCAGGGAGCTCTCGCGTCGTCCTCGCAGCTACGAACGAAGGCTGTGCAAGAGCTGGCCTCCGCTCGCGTTTGGATCTCTCTCTCTTGTTTTTGGTTTTAGAAATTGGTGAGAGAGAGAGAGAGAGAGAGAGAGAGGAGTAAGCACTCCATTGCGGTTGTGTCGTCGTAATTCTAATCGGAGATCTAACAAACCAGACTTGTTTCAAGGTGGTTGTATCCTGCCGGTGTTGGAGGATTTTGTAGGGATTTGGATCCAGCGATGGCGGTGTGTCTTCGGATTCTTCTCCCATGCAGAATAACAAGCAGCAGTTGGTGTTTTCGCCTGGAGTCGTCGCTTCGGGAATCGCACGTGATGCAGGTTGCAGGACGGGTGTGAGTGGTTCGGGAGGGATTTTTTTGGTGGAGGCGGAAGCTGCGAACCGAGGAAAGGAGGAGAAGAGGAAGGACAAGAAGAAGAAGAAGACGACGACGAAGAAGACAGGAGGAGCCACGAAGAGTCCAAGAACGGGAGGAGGAGGAGAAGGAGGAAGTAGAGATGGCGAATCGCAGACGATCCATGGTGACGCGAGTGGTGAGAGCGAGTATTCGTTGGAAAATGGGGTAAGCTCTTGGAAGGAGGGGAAAGATGCGTGGAAGGAGCAGCGCGAAAATGGCACCATTAAGAGCGGTGCTGGGACTAAGAAGGGAGCAGGGAGAGATGAAGAGCGTGCGTTAGGAAGGAAACGCAAGCGCAGGGAGATCGAGACCGCGGTGCCATGGACGGAAGAAATGGTCAGGTTCTTGTTTGAAACCTACGACGACGTTCACCGCAGACTGTGGATTGAAAGCCGAGGGAAAGTGAAGAACCAGAAGAAATGGGATCCTATCATCAAGACGATGCAAGAGAAGTTTGCCAGAGATTTCACCAAGAATCAATGCGAGAGCAAATACTGGAAAGTGCGGAGAGAATGCACCAAATACAAGCTTAAATTAGAGAAGCGAGCGCAGTTGCAACCGGATCTGTACGCCGGCAAGACTGTCAGAGGCTTGCTGAAGCCGAAGTTCTACGACGTCTGGTTGGAAGTGGCTGGCAATAGCGCTGCTCCTATGCCGGAGATCGACCTTTCTTTGGGGTCGCCCGGGGAGACGTCTCCCGATCGTCCTTACAGGATCCCAGGTGGCTTTGACGAAGAAGCAGAGGCGATGATGATGGAGGAGAACGAAGATGTGCTACTGGCGCGCCATAGACATTCCTCCAGTTGCGCCATCGTTAGAGAAATGCAGCAAGTCATAAGCGTGCAGTTGGAGGCTTCGGAGAAACGCGAGGAAGCTCTGAACATTAGAGCTGAGTTGACGATGGAGCTCTTGCGACAACACATGGACCGTATGGAGAGGACGGGGTTCACTGTGGAGGATGCTAGAAAAAGGCAGTTGCAGATGATCGAAGGGGTGGACAATAAGCTGGACAGGCTTGTGCATGGCTTAAGTGCTTTGAATGGAAACATTGGAGCCATCATCAACAGACTGGCTTCTTCCAACTCCAGATAGTAGGTATCTGCTTTCATCTCCGTCTGCAGCACAAAATTGTCTGTGGAGTTTGCGAGGATGTGCTGTCTTCCATCTGTTGTTGACACTGGCAACTTGCATGATACTATAACTTAGACATCACAAGGATCTAGTAACTGTGCTCCACAACTTCAGCAGGAACAGCTCAAATTGTGTAGTAGTATTAGAATCTTCTTTCACATCCTTGGGAACCTGGCTCTTGCCATTTGGCATATGTCCATTGCCTTGCTTTGAATGGGGGAGTAATGTCCAGAGAGACTTACTGGACTTGGTAGAGAAGGAAACTGAGTTGGTCAGAGGGTGCCAGAGAGGGTGTTTGCAGTCTCATCAATGGGATTTAGTAGACAGGGAAGAGATAGCAGTGAGAGAGAGAGCTAAATCTCTATGGATCTTCTTCAGCAGTGGTATTTTAATCCTTGCACTTGGAAAGACGGATTGACACAAAAGATGACAACGAGGTATTCCCCAAAAGAGGTATTCTTATGAGAAAGGATTCCTTCCTTTCTTGACCACCAATGATGAATGCTCTCAATGGTGCTTCTCCTTGTTGATCAAGGCCTGTGGGTGCATCATGTTCATAGCATCTAGTTCCTCTATTGGATAATATGTGAATATATGCAGGCTGGATAACAGAGTTTCATGGGCATACAAGGGATTCATTGCCACAATCAGATGCAATTGGATTTGCACCCTTTCTGTTTCAGGGTTGTTTTTCAGTTTGCTTCCAGTAAATCTCTTTTCAATCATTTTATGAGATTTGGCAATCTCCTTGATCTCTCTCTCTTTAATACTAATTAGGTGCAGCTCAGACAGTTGAGTAGCATCACCCAGATATATCACTGGCCCAGGACATACTTTTGTAGCCCACCCACTCCAGCAAGTCCTTGGATGAGTGGATCCTGATGGAAGGGATAGTGCTGATACTACAAGGTGTGGACAATCTTGGTGCTTTTCCTGCAGCTCAGTTTTCTATTCTAGTGATCTTCAGTTGCCTGCTTTAGCATTTCTCTCTTTAGGCTTACTGCTTATGTATGCACTCCATTCTTGTACAGTGTTCTAGGCAAATGGAATACCAGTCAATCTTGAATCTTATGTGTGTGTACACACTCACTGTCTGTCTGTCTGTCTGTCTGTGACATGTTATCTCATGGGGTTCGCATTGTCTTATCTTTGCAAAGCTGCAGAGCTTTGTTGATTCCTTGAATTGCCTTCACCACTGCCTTTTGATAACTTTTCAAGTTTGAGTTTAGCTGCAATTTGCAGCCACCCAATTCAACAAAAATGACCCCTGGTTCTATCACAATAGAGCTGAAAAGATGAACACTCATGGGAATGTTTTTTTCTTTTGTATGAGCTGTTCTTTCATTGGCATAGTATGCACTCAGTATGATGTCCATGGAGAACTTCAAGATTTGTATTCTGCATCTTGAAATATTTCTTTAAGTGGGAATACCTCTTGATCCACCATTAGCATCACAAGATAACCCTAGAATTTCAGCTCATATTATTGAAAGAGTGCATTTGTTGTTATCATGGCGGATGCATTTGCTGAAGACTTTTTTCATGCAATCATATATTTTTGTTCCCTTCATATGTTTTTCTGATTTTGTAAATCATGACCTTTGATTATATTGGCTTCAACATCAAAGTCATCCACCTGGGTTGACATCACAAGTTTAATCACAAGAAAGAAATTATAGCTTAGAAAACAGAACAACACCTAAATGAATATGAAGTAAACATTGCAACAGAATTTACATGAGTTGTATGAAAGGCATTGTCATGGAATGATGAAGAAAAGATGAAGGTTATGTGTCACATTTGAGACAAATATGAAAGAAAGTTAAGACAAGAAACTGAAGACAACATCTACAAATTTGACACTTTTATTCATAAATCTTCAAGGGGAAGTTGAGGAATTGTAGCTCATAGATGTCCTTTACAGCGGATTTCAATCAATAAAGTTTCCTATTGATTTTTCAGTGGTAATTGGGTTTTATCAATTTGGAGATCATTTTTGTAGAGAATGATGCCCATTTTGTATAGTACATATATATTGGTATTGACTGTTATTAAACTTAAAAATTCAGAACTATTATTGCTACTAGCAAGTGTTGCACCAATAGTGAAGATATTTAAGTGAACTTGATATTTCATCTGAATTTTTGTGACCAATCCGGATCTGACTGATAGTAGATGCTCCAAGATTTTAGATGTATGGAGCTCGCTAGTCTCAATAAAATACAATCGTTGCCTCATACCCCCCTAGAAGGAAATGTCTGAAATTCATTCCGATTCAAACAGAAGATTATCAAGGTTGATTTCTATCAATTCATTTGCAAAGAATGAATGCCTTCTCTCCATAGTGGCTTCTCTTGATATTTAATCCCCAAACTGCAGAGATCATTCCTGAACTGGTGGCTACCAAATAAGAGAAAACAGGAAGTTCCAGCCTTTTTCTTTTTTGGCTATATATATAGACAAAAAAGAAATTCAAAATCAAAAGTGCTGGAATCCTGGGTATTTTGAGATTTTCAATAGCCAGGATTCGACCAAAATTTAAGAAAAATCATCAGATTTTCATGCATTGTTCAAGCAAGTAGTCAGAAATATGGAAGGATGTTTAAATTTTTTTTAACTTTCGTATTTGGCTAAATCTACCAATGAATGATTGCCACTTTGGCTACATCACAAAATTGGTCAAAAAAGGATTGGTAGGAAGTTGGAACCCAAGTGTTTTCATTTTTTTTCTTGGAAAATTTCGCACACAGTGACCAAAAAACAACGAGGGCCAATGACTTTCACAAAGCATGTTCTGGGAAAAAATCCCCCAAAGTCGTCACATTTCTAGGGAAAAAAATGTCACGAGTTCACCATATTTAGACTATAGCTCCTTGAAAGTCGCCAGCAAATAATGGGGTTTCATAAACAAAAAAACGACTTGTCACTCGGACCTGTAGCCAGATTTGGCTAAGTCCTCTTTTGGAGGATCGCCAGTCCACCAACCTCATGAAATTGGGGAAAAAACAAAACCCCCTGGTTGGAACATGGCGAAATGGAAAATATCTTTTGAAATTGGGGTTCTTCAACTCTCTATTTACTTTGAATTCTGCCACTTTTACTTGGGTCTGGAATCTGCATGATTGGTGCTGCCACGGGGAATCTGGGCAAAATACGCTAAAGGCCTTTCAATGCCAGTAGTACAAAAGTGTACCGCTGCAATCTTTTTTACCCCGTCTGCCCTTTGCCCGTAAAAAAAGTAAGTGCATTAAAAAAAAGGAGAAAAGTTCATAACCTGCTTAGTAGTAGATTATGAATATTTATAACCTGCCATGTAAACTCTATAATATACTACCTAGCATATTATACACCCCTTTGTACCCATAATATGGTATAAAACGTGTCTGGGCATCACCCATTTTTGGGTGGGGAAAATATTAACCGGGCCGAGGGCAGATAGGGTAAAAAAAAAGAAGAATACAGCTTGCTGTACAAAAGTACTTTTGTACTGCTGCCATTGAAGAAGACCTTTTGGCCAATTTAATATTTTCCAGGAATCTGGTTGCTTCCCAAAAACCATAATAACAGAGTACAAACTCAAAGTTGTGCATACAAAAGAGTGTCACTTTATTCATGTGTACTTACTCTCTCCCCTCAGATTAATGTTCTGTGGTCACTGGTGCTCTCCAATGGACCCCACATACTGCACAGCAGTGATTAAATAGAACCCCACAAATTTGGTCTTCTTTTTGGAGCCAAACAAATTGGGAAAAATTCGGATTTTTTTTCTTCTTTCGGTATTGTTAAATTCGGCTATTTTTTAATTTCATTTAACACCCTACTTGAACCATGCATAGAAATCATGGTTTTCCCTAATTATAATTTTTTTTAATTTTCAAATTTGGGCAATCTTTTTTCAAAAAATCATTTAATTTGCAACATAAGATTTGTTGCAATCTTATTTGTTACATCTGTGAACTATAAAAAGGCTGGAGCACATACTCTTTAAAAAGGGAAGTACAACCCTTTTTGAGGAAAGGTTCTTAGTTCATCCGGCATCGCAGGACATATGTATGTAACACACTTTTCGGCCTTTGTTCCCCATGGGGGGGGGTGGGAGGTGTCTGGACTATGGATTCCTGGCAGCAGTGGTGAGCTATGCATTAGATGGCAACGTTTCCACTGAGCTGGTTCTTAGCCTTTGGTTTCTTGGAGTTCTCTTATTTATAACTCACAGAACTAAGACAGAATGGACTCATCATCTCTTCAACATGGAATGAGCTTCTGCAAAGAGGTTTATGATTGCCCATGATCATCAAACTTCCCCCCTATGTGTGCAATTCTTTGGGTTCTTGTGGTATCTCTTCTATTGACCAAGCCATTTTGTTATGTCTACAAATTTGCTGTGTGTAATCAAGTGGCAACCAAACTTAAGTTTGTGAATGAAGTGTTTGCTTGGTAGAGATGCTTGGATTGGCACAATATTTCCCCTTAGGGAGAATTGACAACTTTCCAATGAATAGCATTGTACATGTCTTTTCCAAACCTATGCTTGCCTTGCCATTCTTAGGAGAAAAAAATGGGTTTGTTCTTCTTGTGCAAGGACTAGGATTTGAGAAACTTGTGTGTGATCACAACAATTTTGCTCTATTGCTACAGCATGCAACATGTCACAAAACACTTATACACCTCGTGTAAAATTTTCATCTTTTTTTGGTCTCTAAAATGCAATTAATATGGTTCCAACTATCCAAGTTATTCAACAAAGATTGTGATACACGATTAGCTCTGTTAGATAAAGATGATTCTTCAAAGGACTAAGCTAAGGAATCTTACAATTTATAAAAAAAATGATGGTAAAAAAAATTGAGAAAATAATAATCTATTATTCACTCAAAAAACACTCACATTGTAGAAAAAATGAAAATTGAAAATTTTAGAAATTTAAAGTATTTTCTAAAAAATTTAACGTCTTTTATCACATATAAATGGGTGTAATGTACAGAACATATGAAGGAAAGGTTTCTAGTTTATAATACAAGAAACAAAACCTTAAAATAGTTTGCATATTTTTATATGATTTGAAATTATGATTATTTTTCAAAACAAAGTTGAATATCTACACACATTTGAAATTTCATATTTATTTAACAAAGTTTTAAACATAACATGTGATGTATATTAGGGGCAACTTTAAGAATATTTAATAACAAGTTGCAAAACAAAAATTCAAAAAAAACTTTTTATGAAAAAGTCAAATGGATTCCAAAACGACTTATAGTCCATGGATTTAGTAAATGAGTGGCTCCTTTGAGGTGATCAGACCCTATTGCATGGTTGCAATGAATCAACTTAAATTACACCACAATTAACAAATTCCTCATCATTTGTGGTTTTTGAAACCATATTTCATGAAATATGATGGAGGTGCTTTTAATAAGTTAAAATTGCCTTAACAAAGGTCAAAATGAATTAGCACCCACTAGCACAACATCCATTGGATGGTTGTTATGACTTGGTTGTGGATGAACCTCAATTGGCTTAATATTTAATGTCACCTTGGTAACCCATTCCATAAAAAATAGGTCCTATATATAGGTAAATTTGTGTAAGCATGTTAAAGTATACATTAAAATTAATTTGTCAAGGTTGGATGCAAGTAGATTAAAATTAGCAACAAAACCCAACATAAAACTATTATACATTAAATGTTATCATTTAAATGACCAAAGACAAAATATATTTTCATTATTGTGCATTTCATTTCATTTTAAAACTTAATTTAATGAGTTTTTAATCTACTAGTTCAAAGTGCATGTAGTTTTGAAGTCCTTTTTTCGTTTTTTTTTTGGTAGTGAAAACCTTTGTAAAGTACATGTGAAATAATACTAACAAATAGAAAATAAAATAACTTTTTGATGGGGATTTCAAGAATATTATCATCTTTATATCTTAATCAAATATGTACATATTCAATTGAGTATTTTGTGTTAATGTACCAAGAAATATAAAATCTTCATCTTCTTTGGAATCTAAATTATGTAACTATAATTATAATTTACATGAAAATATCTTGACATGACCCTCTTGTATTTTTACACCTTTGTTTGGTAATTGACATTGTGAAATAGAATGCACCTCCATTTCACCTTCATTACTTTAAAAAGAAAAATTAAATTTTTTTTAGGAATATTCAATGGATGGTTCCTTTTTCTTTGAAATGTTGATGCAACTATGTCAACATTACAAATGTTGAAGTAGGAGGCTATGGAACTTGAATATATGGAAAACTAGCTATGTACCATGTAAAAACAAGGTGAAAGCACATTAAGCCCTTCCAAAATTGTAGTCACAAGTATAATTTTTTTGCAATTTAATTTTTTGGTAATGTATGGATATCACATCTTAAATTTTTTTGGCTTGTTTTAAGTATATTTGATTAGCTTTAGACGTCATCTAATCAATTATTTTGAAAAATTCAACAAAAATTGAAGAATTTGAATGTATGGAATATATTTGTGACAAAATAATACTTTTCATAAAGTTTGAAATTTTCAATATATACTTCAAAACTAAGGTTGTGGATCGAATTTTAGTGTGAATTTTTTTATGATGTATGATATTGATATACATCAATTAAATTTAGGACAATTTAGAAATTTAAAGTTTTTGGATGAAACTCCATTCAAAAAATGTGTTTTTTAATATTTGTTTAGCAATGAATGCATAATAATATCTTTTTTTTTGAAAAAAATCACTACTATATAAAAGATAAGGAAAGGGGCATTGTAAATTATTTTTGAAATTTTCCTTTGTTTGGTAATGTTTCATGAATCATAGACATGAGACCTTATGGATGTTGAAAAATTGTAAATTATGTACTATATGTACATTGATTTTATCCAATCCTTTTCATTTAACCATTGAATTCAAAAATGTTGTGTAAATTCTAAAGTTTTTTACTTGTGTTTAGGATAAACAAAGGATGTCATCAAGATTTTAATTTATTGTCTACTATAATACTTGTTATAATCACATTTTTTGAACAAAAGTGGCTCATCCTTAGTGTGTTTTCACCCAAAAATTCACAACTGGTGAAAGATAACAACATTGCCATATAAATTATTAAGTTTTTTAGCAATGTACATAAGTGTCATTAGAGTTTTTATAAAAAAATCCTTGCTTTGAATGCTTATTGCTAGGCATGATTGTTTCACAAAGGACAATTAAAACCACTAATTAAACACCAAAAGAAAATTTATAACTGTTGAATTGTAAACAAAAGTTGTGGGTTGACATTAATCTATCCAATAAATAATTAAATGTACTAGTAACCAATGAAAAAAATAAAACAATTGGCAAAAAATAATGTTGAATTGTAAACATTCATGTGAAACATTATAAACAAAAACAAACAAAAAAAACATTGACTAAAACTAGATAATTAGTATTTAAACAATGCCAACAAATGTTAAATTGAAAAAAAAAAACTTGCACAAATAAAAAAACACAAAATATAGAAAGAAAAAATCTTAGGGGGACACTAATAAAAAGAAAAAAAAGAAAAAACACAAATAAAAATATAGGGTGTAATATATTAGTTGTTGGGTGAAAATTATAAGTTAATTAATGAAAAAATAGGTACATTTTATTCAAATAATCAATTTAATTATAATATAAGGTATGTAATAATTTGAAATAGTGGATCACAATTAATATTGGGTGGATTATATATATATATATAACAAAATGATGCAATAATAGGGTGATAAAAATTAGGTTGAACAATTATCTAACACCCCGCCTTTAGATGGTTGTTTGACTCACGTATATCCCAAACTTTACACTAAGTGTCCCCCTTGGGGAAAATAACTAATGAAAATATCTTGACAACTAACTTGTTGTTTTTAAATTGTAAACATTGGTTGGACACCCAAATGAAAAAAAGAATAAAAATTGACCAATGAAAATTTGTAAAAGTTGAAAAATTAGTTAACAACCTAATAGTAGGAACATTGTTTTTAAATTTGCAAACATTATTTATAAATTGTGAAAACCCAAAAAATACAACAAAACCAAAAAAGGTAGAAAAAAATAAAAGCAAATAAAAATGCAAAAATAATCAAGAAAGGTGGGTGTTTTAATAAAAAATAAAACTTATAAGTTAATGTTGTAAGCCAAAAAAATCTACATTCATAAGTGAGAAAACACCTAGCTAACAACTTTGTGGCAAATATGATTCATCATTGAAACAAAGGATTCAAGAGGGGCAAACATTACCATTAGATTGCAAGCATGGTACCCAACATGTCATAATAAACTAATATTATTTTGAATGTTGAACCTTGGCCTACTTCAATTTGTTAAAAATTGCATTGTAAGGGAAGTTCTCCAAAGTGAAAAAAAGTTGTGAAAACATGCCCACAATAATTGGAAAATGTTCATTCAACCCCCTTCATAGCTTTGACTTCATGAATTTTTTTTTTGAGAATGTTCTTTCATGTTGATTGGCTACTCCCAAAAACATAGACAACAACAATTTCTACCAACTTGAAAAGCTTAGGGAAAGAATTGCTTAATATTTTTAAGCATGACAAAGTGTGCCATAGTTGATCAAATGGATTCACATGAAATGAAGCTCCATGGCTATCACTACATTAGTTCTCATTGTGAATTTAAAATTGTTACATTGCAAGCCAACGCTTGAAGTGACAATATTGAAGGAGAGACAATTATACCCAACTCAAATGCTTGTAACATTAATGACCTTTAACAAACAAAGTACTATTATTCAAAATTCAAGTCAACATTTTGTTGCAACCAATATTGGGGATAAACAATTAGTAAAGAAATGATTGGTTAATTCCTTTCTGAAGCTTTAACTTGCAAGTTAACAAGACATTAAATAATAGTTTAGAATATTTTAGAAACTTAACATAAAATAGAAACATAAATAAAAAAGGCAAGAAACACACTAATGCACAACTCCTTCACCTTTTCCAACATAATAATGTAAGTTTGTTTGTGACACACCTTAGTTTTTTGTCACATGGTTTGGGGTAAATAATATAGAAAGTTTGTTCAACACATTGAAATATTAAACATTCAACCCTCATTGTGTTCAAATCAAATTCAAATGCAATCCACAACAAGATGATGGTACCATGCAATGCACTCCCAAGCTCCTTGATAAACTCAAATGTGAATATAAGGTGAAAACAACGAAAATATAAGGAGTTGGGGCATGCTCCTTAATTCGCAACATTTCGGGGGTAGAGGGGCGTGCTGGAGCTTTGGGATGAGGACTACGATGAATGACAAGCAAGTCAATTAATCACATGGATCTACACACACCAAATAACAAGTTGGTTAATGCATAGTTGGAACACTTCTGATGTACGGACGAGCCACGAGCGAACATGGACTCATAAGACTCACCATGGCCTAGACTTGGGGGAAACCACCACCTTCCCCCTTATAATATTCTTTATGCTTGGCCACGGGGCCAGCACCCAAATGTCATTTTGTCTCAGGACACCCAAGTTGGAGTCTCGAAATTCTTGAAATTAGGGCTCCCGTGACTTTGGAGGCCCATAACTTTATGTGTAAACTTCCAATTAAGATGAGGTCTAAAGCAAAGTTGTAGCCCTTGTCGAGATCTTTTCAATGGTATGTGACAGGTCACCTACACACAAGGAAATCAGGGCGATTCCCAACTTTTAATGGTCGGGAGTCAAATTGGCAATTTGACTCCTGACCTTTTTTTGGGTCATAATTTATGTTTTAAGTGCCCAAATGGGTCATGCGAACCTATTGTAAAAAATTTCGTTCCAAGAGCTTTCCAATGATATAAGGAACTTTTCAATTCAATGAGCTTTGACCCCTATAATCGCCCTCTAAAGATTCAGGAGTCCATCGGGACTCCAACTCCCAAAGTGGGAGTTCACTTGGGAGTGTGGGGGTTCATTCCTTCACACTCTCATACATTTTTGGGAGCATGAAATGTGATTCTTGAGTTTCACTCTTGGCCCACACGTTCGCAAGCCCTTGTCGTGGTCATGAACCCAAGGCTAGGGTTGCGACACCATGCTTGCATGCTAATTAATCCTTGAAATCTTTAAATTAGGCATTTGAAAGAAAACATGAGTTTGGGTTGTTGTAGAAGCCATGTATAGTTGACCTTAGTAAACCTTAATGGTTTCAACATAATCATAAACAAGATTTCTCTTTGTTGTATGAAAACATAATTAAAAAATGGGCAATTTCACACATAGGAAGCAAACATGTAAGACCAATCAAGATTGAAATGTCACAAAGTAGTTCAAAATTTGTTTGAACCAGGGTAACCTTTTCACAACTTTTTACCATTTTTGTCATCAAAGGCATGTACTTAGATAAAACTTTGGTTGGGCTTAACATGTTTTGACATTTCACAATTTTTTTTTCACCTTTAGTTAACATTAGTTCCATCAATCACTACAACAAAATGTGTCCTTGCATGGCAAGTGATTGTACTAGATTTTGAGTGAATTCACTAGTGAATGAGACCTAATGGAAATGCATTGTATGCACTGGTTCATTGAATGGGGATTAATGAACTCCCCCCACATTTTGTAGTATTGAATTTTTGTGAACTTGATGTGTCATTTTGAACTATGACAAAGAAAAAAAAAGGGTGGGGAGACTATAACACAAACTCAATCCTTGAAACAATCAAGAAATGGAAGAAGGTTTGTACATATGATGGTTCATGCCATGCATACCCTCCATAGGATGAATATTGTTCTTGTATTTGCATTGCAAGACCATTCTTAACTCCCTAGAAATCCAAAATCTAAAGATTTAATTCTTTGCAACATGCTAATTGAAATATTCATATGAGTAGAAAAAATAACATGATTTTCAAATACTTCTTTAATGAATTGCACATGTTCTTCCCCTTCATATAGTGGTAGAATATGGAATACAAAACATGTTGCAACAAAGTAACAAAGCTATGGAAATGAATGGACATTCATTACTAAAGGCAAGAACCATTTTCTCTCTCTCTATTTAGGTTTTGAAATTTCACATGAAGATAATTATACCCCCTATTAGGAGGAAAGACGAAGCCTTTTTCGTTGTTGTTTCAAACAAAGAAACCCCAAAGAAAAAAAAACACATATACTTCCTCCTTTATTTTTTAGAATTCCAAATTAAACAAAACATACCTCCATAAACATTCTAGTTTCTACTCCTTGAATAAGCATAGAACCATTGACACAAAACCCAAAATATAGAAAAAAAGACATGCATACATACACCTTTGATGTTGAGATGTAGATAACAAAAGCTATGGCTGCAATAAAAACAGAAAATCATAAGCTTGCACACATCATGATGCAATATTATCAAATAAACACCATACAACACAATAACTCTAAAATTTCACCTCTTCCTTTTTTTTTCCTTTTATAGAATCACTTCTATTTTATTGGGGTTTGAGTTCCTTTTCTTAAACCATTAACAATGAAATTGATAAATGAAGATTTTGGAACGGGCAAGAGATGTCAATGTTCAAAAAAATTTATAGCTGAAGCTCTAGAAGAAATATCACTTGACAAAAAAAGTGTAGAATCTTTTTTTTTTAAAATACGGGATTTAAAATATTGAAATCTATTAGCTTAATTAATCACAACGCTGAATCACAACTGGACAGATTTTGTCCAAAATTTTCTAAAACTTTGATAAACATGAAAATAATTTAAGTACTGCTGAACCTGCCCAGGTATTATGATATGTTGGTTGTTATTTGTGCCTAGTATCTTTTTAGGTTCAGCACTTGTGTGCCAAATAATTATTTTGCTTTTCAAAATCCAATTTAGCAATAAAAATATAATGTATGAAAATTTGACAATAAATTCTGGCAGGTTTTCTTGACCTGTAACATAATGAGATTTTTAAAAACATTTTTATTATTTCTTTCCTAAAAAATGGGAGACATAATGTTTCACCAAATTATAGGATAGAGAAATGCTGTCAATTATTGAATACTTGTTTTGCAATGGTGAATTGGCAGAAAAAAGTTCAGCTTCTGGGTTTCCACCAATTTTTGTATTTTTGCCTTTGCTTGTGATTTCCTTAAATTTCAACATTTCAAACAAATAGTTTTTAGAAAATTCAACATTTTCAAAAATAATTTAATTACTGCCAAACGTGATAATGTACAATGGTGTACATGATCAAACTAAATACAAGCAGTTGATGATCAATCACCATTAAGGCTTTCCAATTGATCAAATCTATTTTGGTGGTTGTGAGATTGAAATCACAAATGCCTAACCAAGGATGCACTATATAGAAAATGAGCTTGCTAAGTAATAATCCTTGGCATTCAAAAAGTGTACCAAATGGCTTGGATTGGGGCTAGGCATTTTAGCCTCTGGTGTCCCATAACTAGTGTGCTCATTGCTCCCAAACTATCAATTATGTGTGGTAACTGGCTCAAGGGTATTGATTACTGCAAATGGTCTCAGTGCGGAGACTATTATTTGTAACTAGTGTCCTTGAGCTAGTTATCTAGTCCATAATTCCCCCACCTAGTTTCTAGCCTTGGCCTAATACTCAGGTTCAACTCGTGTTGAGACTATTCACGGTAACTAGCACTAGTTCCCTTGAGCTGGTTATGTAGTTCAAAATTCCCCTGCCTCGAATTAAACCTTGGCCTAATACTCAAGTTCAACTCCTCTTTGTTTGGTACACTTGCAGTAGCTTGCTTCATGCACAAATTGACTTGTTCATGACACTAAGTCCATGATTTTTTTGGTGGTGAATTTTTGCCATTTTGCAAAAAAGAGATTTGGAAAAAAGAATCCTCAAAACAAGAAAAGTTTTCAAAAACAATCACAAAAAGTTGCAAGAATTCCCTACAATATGAAAGGGTAATTGAGATTTTCTACTTCCATACTTTGGATATTGCCAAATGTGGCTAAATATACTTGGGAACGATCACCATTTGAGCGCCACTTCAGTGACATCACAAAATTGGAAAAGAAAAAACACTGCAGTGAGTGCCTCAGATCCATTCACCTATTGATTGTTGAATTCACTTAATCCATCCAACAAATATTAAAGGATGTGTTTCAACTAATGTTGGCTGGTTCCAGGTTGAAGTTAGTTCCCAGTCTGGTCCTAGTCCAGTTAACTAAACCAGTGACCTTGTTGTTGGAACTAAACTTTCACTGGACTGGCTCTAGCATCATGTTCAAGCTAAACCAGGACCTGAACTGGGCTACAAGTGTATGACAATAATGGAAACTGAGTTAGACTGTGCTTCTAACCTCCTGCTGGGACCAAACAAGGAATTAAACCATGCAACAAGTCTAAACTGGAACCCGAACTGGAATGCTACACTTCTTATTTCCACAAGGACTGAATCTCTATGTAGAAGCTAAACCTTGGAACTAGAGGTTTATGTGTAGGGTAAAGTCCATGTAACTGGGGTGTGCAGAAATAAGGGGCCTGTGCTGAGGCGAGACCCAAGGTGGGGTCCTAAATTTCCACTCAGCCCAGCTCCGAGGGCTTTACCAGGCATAAAGACCACCACTTGTTTTCTTTTCACTGGTGAGGGAGCAGCTAGGTAGCTGACATAGTTGGAAAGGAGAGAGGTGGGCACCTGGGTAAAAGAAATGGGGGAGGGAGGTGATATTTCTATTAAAATCCTGCCCAAAACATGAAAATGCCCAGTGAAACGCACGATATCCTAGTGAGAGAGATAATCTCCCTCCCAGTATGAAAATTATGACAAATAAAGCCCCTCGAAATTGAGCCAGAACTTTCCATTTTGAGAAACCTGTACTTGAACAGACTCTAGGTTCCATCAATTAAAAAAGCTTAACCAAAACTAAAATCCAATGTTTCTTTCAAGTTTTAGAAGAAGCTACAACTGAACTTAACTGAAGTTCAGGTTCTCTTCAAAACTAAACACCAGAGAAGACTGGCTTTGATCAATGTTGTCAATTATGAATAAGGTTATAAGGTACAGAACCAAACATTATGCACATTGGAAAAGTCATATATGAAACCAGACCTTGCCAAAATTAGAGCCTGAACTTGGTTGCACACCTTGTTATAATTGCAGGTTCCAGTTCCCTGAGCATTACCTTTTTTTCAAGTTTTGTAGCATGCTTTAGGCCACACGGTGAACCAGCTCCTACCAGTGCAAGGATGGATAGTAAGTGGTCAGGAGACAGTTTTCTGTTGGGTTCCAGTTCCCTAGTTTTGAAGCATATGCATACTTTACTACTTGGCTGCATTGTACAGCAAGTTTTGGATGAAGAAAAGTTTAAAACGTACTGTTTTGGCCCAGCATTTGTGTACAGGACACTAAGACTGGCCAAAGTCTAACACCTGTTGATTGCCTAGATGGTTTGATTGGTCCATGTGGTTTGCTATTAGTAGTCTCCAACCTTTTGTAGGCCCGGATTCAGTTTTATGTGTGAGGTTCGCAAAATGTACATAACTAATGTTGCAGGGCCACACACTAATCAGCATGGGTGGAGTTACTCTAAGTAGGCTATACTTCTTTGTTGCCTTTGAATACTGTTGATGCATGGATGGAGGGCCCTCTAGCATATAGAATGCCAAAAGGGTCATACCTTTACCATACCCCTTGCCTTAGAGAATAATGTCATGGGATTACATTTCATTAGCAGGGGACAGTTTCACTTTTTGAGTCCTCAACTTCAAAGCACCTTGCATGGGGTTATTAATTGTAAGCATGAAGTTTTTATTACAAACAGGGGATCAGACCCATTCCAATTGGGCATGTCTATTACAATTGTAATCATAAGAAGTATTGAAGTGCTTTCACACTCAATTTCAAGCTACTTGGAAATTTTTATTGTGGGTTGAAATTGGGTGTGAAAGCACTTCAATACTCTTATAATTTGAATTATAATAACCATGCCCAACTTGCATGGGGTTCGAACCAGTGTTGGGCGGTTCTCACTAATTTTCGAGAATTGCCAATTTCAGTTGGTTAAGGCCATGTGTGAGAATCGCCCCGGTTCTTATTTTTTAAAAGAATAAGGGGCTTACAAGCACCATCCCAGGTATCAGATTTTTTACAAGAAAAAAAAA
>Ga0116229_10004046_pt1 | contig 24096 bp, 21 predicted proteins | sample S1TSphgellanicum_3_FD_87313 | JGI IMG/M metagenome (GOLD analysis project Ga0116229, IMG submission 87313) | Host-associated microbial communities from peat moss isolated from Minnesota, USA - S1T2_Fc - Sphagnum magellanicum MG | ecosystem: Host-associated > Plants > Peat moss > Unclassified...
CGCCGTGGCCAGGCGCACCGCAGCCAGGCGCACCGGCGCGCTGTACCCGGCCATACGCCCGTTCCACACCGCGTACCTGCGGGTCTCGGCGCTGCACGAGCTGTACTACGAGGAGAGCGGCAACCCGAAAGGCAAGCCGGTGGTGTTCCTGCACGGCGGCCCCGGCGGCGGCACCGATCCCACGATGCGGCGCTTCTTCGATCCCAGGGGCTATCGCATCGTGCTGTTCGACCAGCGCGGCTGCGGCGCCAGTCGTCCGCATGCGGAACTGCGCGACAACACCACCTGGGATCTGGTCGGCGATATCGAGGCGCTGCGGGCTCACCTGGGGCTGGAGCGCTGGATGGTGTTCGGCGGCTCCTGGGGTTCGACGCTGGCACTGGCGTATGCCCAGCGTCATCCCGAGCGCGTCACCGAGCTGGTGCTGCGCGGCATATTTCTGCTGCGCCGCTCGGAGCTCGAATGGTTCTACCAGGATCCGCTCGGCGCAGCATCGATCTACCCGGATCTGTGGGAAAAATATATTGCCCAGATTCCGCCCGACGAGCGTTCCGACCTCATGTCCGCCTATTACCGTCGGCTGACGTCCGAGGACGCCGCCGTACGCGCCAGCGCCGCCCGCGCCTGGGCGACCTGGGAAGGCGCCACCAGTTTCCTGCGCACCAATCCGTCCTACGTCGCGCGCTTCGATAATCCCGACTACGCCGCCGCCTTCGCCCGCATCGAGGCGCATTACTTCGTCAATCGCGGCTTCATGGACAGCGACGACCAGCTGCTGCGCGATGTCGAGGTGATCCGGCATATCCCGGCGGTCATCGTGCAGGGCCGCTACGACATCGTCTGCCCGATGCGCAGCGCCTGGGATCTGCATCGCGCCTGGCCGGAAGCGGAGCTGCGCATCGTGCCCGACGCCGGGCACTCGGCCTTCGAGCCGGCCATCACGCAGGAGCTGGTCGCGGCCACCGACCGGATGCTGCGCCGCTCGCGCGGCGGCCGCTAGCTAAGGCGGCCGCATCGGTTGCTGCGACAGCCGCTGCACGATGCGCGCGCCAAAGTACGCCTGTGGATCCGACGCCGTCACGTGTTCAGCCTGCTCGCGCGTGGCGATCGCCGCGCGGGCGAGCTGGAACGCGTCCTGCAGGCTGGTCGCCCGCGGCAGCGCGTCGCGGTAAAACGCCTCGCCGAAATAGGTCAGGTCACGATCGTCGGAGCAGCCAAATGACGTGCGGTCGGCGGCCGCCGCGGTGATCAGCACGGTGTCGGGATCCTTGAGCGGCTCGATGAACCCACCGGCGTAGCAGGCGGAGATCACGATCACGCGCCACCTGATGCCGGCATCGCGCAACGCCGCCGCCAGCTCGTCCGCGCTCAACTGCTCGAGCGGCAGTGTGCCGTTGGACACCGATAGCAGCGGCTGGTTCGAGCCGTGCGAGGACAGCGCCAGGAACAGGATGTCGCGCTGCGGATTCATCCTGGCGGCGATCCCGGCCAGCGCATAGCGCAGCCCCGACACGCTCGCCAGCGGATAGCTGTCGACATCGCGATGATCATTGATGAGCAGCAGCTGGCGCGCGCCGCTGCCGAAACGCTCCCCGACCACGCGCGCGGCCAGCTTGATTTCCTCCGCGAACACCTTCTGCGAGCCGACGCCGGCGAAGCCGACAAAGAATACCGAGTAGGCCGCGCCGCGGTCGCTGCCGGCCACCTTCGCAAGTTCCGCATCCAGCCGCGTGCGCGCGTCGAACAGCAGCGCCTCGGCAAGCTGCGGCGGCATTGGATCATCCGCTGCTTCGACATCGTCGGGCGCTGACCATAGCGTCGGACGCAGATCCAGCAGCTGGCCAGCCGCAAGGTAGGCCGCCAGCAGCAGCGTGGCGGCGAGCAGCGCGCGCAGCTGCCGCCGCCCCGACAGCGCTCGCAGCGCGCGCGCCGCATAGAGCAGCAGACCGCCGGCCAGCAGCAGCATGGCGAGCAGCTGCCAGCGTCCTGCCGTCTGGCGGTCGATCAGCCCCTCGATCAGCCCGTAGGCGATGATCAGCAGCGGCAGCGGTGCCACGACCAGCAGCAGCGTCGCGCGCATCGGCAGTCCAGGCCTTGCCACGCGCGCCATCAGGTATGCCAGCGCCAGCAGCAGCAGCGCCGTCAGCGCCAGCACCGGAATGCCGGACGCGTCGAACTCCATCCCGGCACCCAACTGCAGCCGGTCCAGCAGTCCATCGACAAGAATCCACGCCACCAGCGCCACGCCGGCGCAGCACGCGACCGGCGCATCGGCTGCGGTCGCGCGTTGATCGGCGACGCCGCGCAATGTCAAGTGCCGCAGCAATTGCCTGCCTATCCGGTAAACTTCACGCATGGGCACAATTCATTTTGTCGGTGGCGAGAAAGGCGGTGTTGGCAAGTCGGTCATGGCGCGCATCCTGGCGCAATACTTTATTGATCACGGCCAGCCATTCCTCGGTTTCGATGGCGATCGCACCCACGGCGCGCTGCTGCGCTTCTATACCACGTATGCCTCGCCACTCCAGGTCGACGACTACCAGAGCCTCGATCGGCTGGTGGACCTGGCGCTCAGCGAGCCGGCGCGCAAGCTGCTGGTGGACCTGGCCGCGCAGACGCAGCTGCCGCTGGCACGCTGGATCACCGACTCGCGGCTGCTGGAACTGGCGCCGGACCTGAAGCTGAACCTGGTCTACTGGCATGTGATGGATAACGGTTTCGATTCGGTGGAATTGCTGCGCGGGTTCCTCGATCAGTTCGGCCAGAAGATCGGCCTGGTGCTGGTCCTCAACCAGGTGCGCGGCGAGCGTTTCGATCTGCTGGAGAACTCCGGCCAGCGCGTGCGCGCGCTGGAAATGGGCGCCAGGATCATGGCGTTGCAGCGGCTCGCCGATGTCACGATGCAGAAGATCGACGCCAACAGCCGCAGCTTCTGGGCGGCGATGAACAACGGCGCCGGCCCCGACGCTACCCTGGGGCTGCTGGAGCAACAGCGGCTGTGGGTGTGGATGAAGCGCGCCTACGAGGAGATCGAGCGCATCGGCGTGTAACCGGCCTGTCAGCCTTCGGCCACGCAGCTACTTCTGCCACGCACTGCGCCGGTCGGCCGCTGCCGCTCATCGATCAGCGCTCGCTCGAGCAGCCACGCGCGCGCGTCCTGCGCGTCCTGCTCGAACCAGGCGCGGGTCGAGCCGAGCCGGAAGCTGTAGCCCCAGCGATCCATGTCGTCGTACAGCTGCTGGCGCGCCGCGGCGCCGAGCACCTCGGCCAGCAGGATCTGCAGGTAGCACACCGCGCCTTCCTCGGCATCGTCGCCGCCGGCATCGCGATATAGCGCGGCGCGGCGCTGCGGGGTCATGCAGATGTAATGCGACGCCTCGTGCAGCACGGAGTGCAGCGGCGTATCGGCGCGCGCATACAGCACGCTGGCCACAAGCCCGGCCTCGCTCTCGCCCCACCAGGAGCCAGGGATCGGCGCATCCGCGGCCACCAGCCGCAGCTCGAGCCCGTAGCCACCGAGCAGCCGCGCAACCGCGGCCTGATCAACGCTGCACAAGCGCATCATCGCGACGCTGCCATGCTCAGTGCGCCGCGCCCGAGGTGGCCGAGGTGGCCAAGGTGCCCGACAGGCTCGACAGCCGGCGCATCACCACGCTCACCAGGTCGTTCGCCAGCGCCGCGCTCAGGATCGACTGCTCGCGCTCCTTCGCCAGCAGCGCACTCTCGCTGTAGCTGTAGTCACGCACCAGGCGGTGCTCCTCCGGCGCGATCAGCTCGTGGCCGCCGGAGCTGACCGAGAATTTCAGCGTATAGGTGAGCTCGTACTCGGTCGGTACGTTCAACGTCGACACCGTCAGGATGCGCTCGGCGGCGCTGTCGTTGATGATATGAATTACCGCCGCAGAGTTGCCCGGGTCATCCTCATCGATGTGCGTGCCAGCGGCCAGCAGCGCGCGGCGCAATCCGAAGTAGAAATCCGATTGGGTATCCGACGCATCGATGCGCACGCGCGCCATCGCCGGCGGCAATGGCACGCTGCCGACCAGCCGGAAGCCACAGCCACCGGTAAGACTCGCACCCAGCAGACTGGCAACCAGCAGGCCGGCAACCAGGAGCGCTCGGCTTGCGCCTTGCGCGCTCATACGACGAGGTTCACCAGCTTGTCCGGCACATGCACCGCCCGGCGCACCGGCTTGCCGGCGATGAAGCGCTGCACCTCCGGATCCGCGAGCGCCGCGTCCAGCGCCAGCTGCCGCTCTGCGCCCGCCGGCAGCCGCACGCGGCCGCGCAACTTGCCGTTGACCTGCACTACCAGTTCCACCAGCGCCTGCACCAGCGCGTCGCGGTCGGGCTCCGGCCAGCGCTCGTCGATCACCGCGCCGCGATGGCCGAGCGCGTGCCACAGCGCATGGCAGATGTGCGGCACCATCGGCGACAGCGCCAGCACCGCGATCTCCAGCGCCTCCTGGCGCACCGCGTGGGCCGCCGCATCGCTTTCCGAATAACGGCCGACGGCGTTGAGCAGTTCCATCACCGCGGCAATGGCGGTGTTGAAGGTGCGGCGCCGATCGATGTCGCTGGTGACCTTGGCCAGCGTCTGGTGCGCCGTGCGCCGCAGCTCGCGCGCATCACCTGAAAGAGTGCCACCTGGCAGCGCCGCAGCCGTGGGCGCTGGCGCCGCTGCGGCGACGTGATCGTAGACCGCCTTCCACAGGCGCCGCAGGAAGCGGTACTGCCCCTGCACGCCGTCGTCCGACCATTCCAGCGACTGCTCGGGCGGCGCCGCGAACATCATGAACAGGCGCGCGGTGTCGGCGCCATACTTGTCCACCAGCATCTGCGGATCGACGCCATTGTTCTTCGATTTCGACATCGTGCCCAGGCCGCCGTACTCGACCGGCTGCTGGTCCGTCAGCAGCACGCCGCCAAGGCGCGCGCCGTCGGCGTCGAAGCGCGCTTCCACTTCGGCGGGGTTGAGGAACTGCCGGCGGCCATGCTCGGGCGAGCGAAAATAGATGTGGTTCAGCACCATGCCCTGCGTCAGCAGCCTGGCGAACGGTTCGGACAGCTGCACCAGTCCCAGGTCGCGCATCACGCGGGTCCAGAAGCGCGAATACAGCAGGTGCAGGATCGCGTGCTCGATGCCGCCGATGTACTGGTCCACCGGCAGCCAGTAGTCCACGCGCGCGTCCACCGCAGCCGCCGCCTGGTCGGCGCTCGCAAAGCGCAGGAAGTACCACGACGAGTCGACGAACGTGTCCATGGTGTCGGTCTCGCGGCGCGCGTCAGCGCCGCAGGTCGGGCACTGGCAATGCACGAACGCGGCGTCGCGCAGCAGCGGGTTGCCGCTGCCATCGGGCACCAGGTTCTCGGGCAGCAGCACCGGCAGCTGCGCGTCCGGTACCGGCACGTCGCCGCAGCGCTCGCAGTGAATCAGCGGAATCGGACAGCCCCAGTAGCGCTGGCGCGAGATGCCCCAATCGCGCAGCCGCCACTGCACGCGTTTTTTTCCCAGTCCCTGCTGCTCGAGCGCGGCGGCGACCGCATCGATAGCGGAGCGCGAATCCATGCCGGTGAAGGCGCCCGAGCGCTGCAGCACGCCGTAACCGGCATATTCGGCCTGCCACTCATCGCCGACCTCCTCGTAGGCGCCGGTGGCCGACTTCACCACGGTGCGGATCGCGATCCCATGGCGGCGCGCGAATTCGAAATCGCGCTCGTCGTGCGCCGGCACCCCCATGACCGCGCCCTCGCCGTAGGCCATCAGCACGTAGTTGGCGACCCAGACCCCGATCGCTTCGCCGCTGAACGGATGGCGCACGTGCAGTCCGGTGGCCATGCCGCGCTTGGGCGCGGTGGCGAGATCGGCCTCCATGGTGCTGCCGCGCCGGCATTCCTCGACGAACGCGGCAAGCTCGTTGCTGCCTGCCGCTGTCGCGGCCGCCGCGGCCGCAGCCGCCAGCGGATGCTCGGCCGATACCGCCACGAACGTGACGCCGAACAGCGTGTCGGCGCGCGTGGTGAACACCTTCAGTGCACCGTCCACGCCGAGCAGGTCGCGGCTGTCGCGCGCGTACGGGAACGCCAGCTCCACCCCCTCGCTGCGTCCGATCCAGTGCGCCTGCATCACGCGCACGCGCTCCGGCCAGCCCGGCAGCTGGTCGAGCGCGGCCAGCAGCTCCTCGGCATAGGCGGTGATGCGCAGGTAATACATCGGGATCTCGCGCTTCTCGATCAGAGCGCCGGTGCGCCAGCCGCGACCCTCGATCACCTGCTCGTTTGCCAGCACCGTCTGGTCGACCGGATCCCAGTTGACCACGCCGGTTTTCCTGTAGGCGATGCCGCGCTCGAGCATGCGCAGGAACAGCCACTGGTTCCAGCGGTAATAACCCGGGTCGCAGGTGGCCAGCTCGCGGCTCCAGTCGATGGCGAAGCCGAGCGCGCGCAACTGCCGGCGCATGTAGGCGATGTTGTCGCGGGTCCAGGCGGCCGGCGGCACGCCGTTGGCGATCGCGGCGTTCTCCGCCGGCAGGCCGAAGGCATCCCAGCCCATCGGCTGCAGCACATTGCAGCCGCGCATGCGCATGAAGCGCGCCAGCACATCGCCGATGGTGTAGTTGCGCACGTGGCCCATGTGCAGCCGTCCGGACGGGTACGGGAACATGGACAGGCAGTAATACTTGGGCTTCGCCGGGTCCTCGCGCGCCACGTATGAGCCGTGCTCATCCCAATATTGCTGGGCGCCCGCTTCCACGGCCGCCGGATCGTAGCGCTCCTGCATCGCGCAAGAATACACGACCCCACACCCGGTGCCGTAGCACCGGGTGTGTGCAGGTCAGCTCACTTGCAGATCAGCTGCAGATCAGCGGCAGATTCAGCTGCAGATCAGCTCATCTGCAGTCCAGCTCAGTTGCCGTACAGCTCACTGCAGCGTGATCGTGACGATCGACTGCTGGCCCTCGCGCTGGATCAGTAAGGTCGCATCGTGGCCGGCATTCTTTACCGCGGCCTCGAAGGCGGCAATGGTGTCGATCTTGATGCGATTGATGCTCAGGATCACATCGCCGCTGCGCAGTCCGGCCTCGGCAGCCGGCCCCTTGCTGTTGACCACGACGATGTTGCCGCGTGCCTTGATCTGGGTTTTCTCCGCTGCTGTCAGCGTACGCACCGTCAGGCCGATGCGGTTGTTGACCGTCGCGGCCTCGCCGTCCTCGCCGTCGCCACCGCCGCCGTGGCGCAGGCTCGCCTCGGTGCTGGCCTTGTCCTTGAGTTCCTCGACCGTGACGTTGATGCGCTTCACCGCCTTGTCGCGCCACACTTCCAGCTGCGCCTGCTGGCCGGGCTTGATCTCGGCGATCATCGACGGCAGCTGCTCGGAGGTCTCCACCGGCTTGCCGTTGACGCTGATGATGATGTCGAGCGGCTCGATGCCGGCCTTGTCGGCCGGGCCGCCGGACTCGACCGAGGCGACCGCGGCGCCGCGCGGCCGTTCCAGGCCGAGGTTCTCGGCCGTCGCGGCCGTGACTTCCTGGATGGTGACGCCGATACGCCCGCGGCTCACGTGGCCGGTCTTGATCAGCTGGTCGGCGACATTGGAGGCGACGTCGATCGGGATCGCGAACGAGATGCCCTCATAGCCGCCGCTGCGGCTGTAGATCTGCGAATTGATGCCGACCACCTCGCCATTGAGATTGAACAGCGGACCGCCGGAATTGCCGGGGTTCACTGCCACGTCGGTCTGGATGAACGGCACGTAGCCGCTGTTGCCGCCTTCGCCGCCGACATTGCCGCGCGCGGTGGCGCTGACCACGCCCGCGGTGACCGAATTCTCGAAGCCGAACGGCGAGCCGATCGCCAGCACCCACTGCCCGGGGCGCAGCTTGTTGGAGTCGCCCAGTTTCACCACCGGCAGGTCGCCCTTGGCGACGATCTTGATCACCGCGACGTCGGTGCGTTCATCCTGCCCGATCACCTTGGCATCGAACTCGCGCCGGTCGGTGAGCTTGACGGTGATCTTGGAAGAGTTCGCCACCACATGGGTGTTGGTGAGGATGTAGCCGTCCGGACTGATGATGAATCCGGAGCCAATGCCGTGCACCGGCATGTTGTTCCTCGGCTGCTGCGGCATGTTCGGATGCGGCAGGCCGAAGCGGCGGAAGAAGTCGTTGAACGGGTCGTCCGAGTCATCCTCGCCGTCGTCCGAGCCCTGGCCGCCGGCGGCCCTCTGCACCACCTGCACGTTGACCACCGCGGAGCCGACCTGGGCGACCAGGTCGGCGAAGTCCGGCAGGCCGCGCTGCGCGGCGGCCGTGGCAGCCGGCGTCGGCGTCACCGCGGCCGTGGGCACGGCCTTCGCGCCATCGACCTTGGCGGGATCGCCACTGGCCGCGGCGGTGGAGGATGGCGGCGAGCACGCCGCGAACAGGATGACGAGCGCAATGGCGCCCAGAAGACGCGGCCCCATGACCTGATTCGACATAAAGGATCTACTCCGAACGATGACTGCAAACGGGTGAATGATAGACCGGCAAGCGTGGGCCCGGTTCCTTGGGCTGTAGCGGCGTGTCTAGCCCTGGCGGCGTTTCACCAGCGCTGCCGCGCCCGCGCCCAGCAGCCCAACCAGTACGATAAGCCAGTTTCCGCAGCGGGCATAGGGAGGTAGACCGACACGCGGCTGGACGGTTCCACGCAGCACCGTGGGCACAAATTGCGGCGCCTGCGCCAGGACTTCCCCGTGCGGACCCACCATCGCCGAGATACCGTCATTGGCGGCCCGCAGCAACGGTCGCTGCGCCTCGATCGCGCGCATGCGGGCGATCTGGAAGTGCTGGTAGCGCGCCCACGAATGCCCGAACCAGGCATCGTTGGTGACATTCACCAGCAGCCCGGCGCTCGCCAGCGCCTGCAGGTTCAGGCTGCCGTAGGCATCCTCGTAGCAGATGCCGAGCGCCAGCCTGGTGCCGGCGGCGGCGACGCTCGGCTGGATCGCAGGTCCAGCCTCGAAGTCGGAGTACGGCAGGTCCATGAATTCCAGCCACGAGCGGATGAAGCCGGGCACCGGGAAATACTCGGCGAACGGTACCAGGTGGTGCTTGTCGTAGAAGCTGACTTTGTCGGACAGCGTCAGGATCGAATTGTAATATTTATCGTCCTCGAAGCGCAGGATCCCCATCACCAGGTCCGAGCCATGCTGGCGCGCAGTGGACCACTGCTGCCCGAGATAGCGCGACACCTCGTTTGCCAGCTGTGGCAGCGCGGCCTCGGGCCAGATGATGAGGCTGGCGCCGAGCGCCTGCTGGTTGAGCCCCGTATACAGCTCGCGCGTCGGCTCGATGTTGTCCGCCTGCCACTTGAGATCCTGCGGCACCGCGCCCTGCAGGATCGCAGCGCTGATCACCGGGCCCTGCGCACGGGTCCAGCTCACGTGCCCGAGCAGCGCGCCCAGCGGCCATGGCAGCAGCAGCAGTGCGGCGGCCAGCACGCGCACCGCGCGGCTGCCGCGCACCAGCGCCACCAGCGCACCGCTGGCCAGCAGCAGCAACGCCGACAGCCCATAGACGCCGGTGACCGGCGCAATTCCTGCCAGCCAGGTATCGGTCTGCGAATAGCCGAGCGACAGCCAGGGAAAGCCCGACAGGAACCAGCCGCGCCACCATTCGACCAGCAGCCACAGCGCCGGCAGGCCGACCAGCCAGCGCCACGGGCCGCGCGCCGGCAGCGCCACGGCGGACAGCCATCCCAGCAGCCAGTGATAGGCCGCCATGATCAGCACCAGCGCCAGCACCAGCGCCAGCGCCAGTACCATCGGCGCCTGCGCGACGTCGTGGATGCTGATGTACAGCCACGGTGTGCCGAGCGCGAAGGTGCCGGCGCCGAAGCAGAATCCGCTCCACGCGGCGCGCCGCGGCGATGCGCCCTCCCACAGCCACATCAGCAGCGCCGGACACAGGATCGCCAGCGGCCACAGGTTCAGCGGCGCGAATGCGCAGGCGAGCAGCGCGCCGGCGGCCGCGGCGCTGGCATACCGCAGCGCGGTGTTCACTCGGCCGGCGCCGCCGGCTCGAAGGTCGACGGCGCGGTCACGCGCAGGCTGTCGATACGGCGTCGGTCGGTGCGCTGCACGCGAAACTCGAAAGCGTCGATGGTCACGCTCTCGCCGCGGCGCGGCATGCGGCCGAATTGCTTCATCACCAGCCCGGCGACGGTGTCGAACTGCTGCTCCGGCAGCGCGACGTTGAAGAACTGGTTGAACTCCTCGATCCGGGTGCTGCCGCGCACGTTGAACTGGCGCCCCGACTCGCGCCTTATGTTCTGGTCGTCCTCGACATCGAATTCATCGTCGATGTCGCCGACGATCTGCTCGATCACGTCCTCGATGGTCACCAGGCCCGCCACGCCGCTGTATTCATCGACCACGATCGCCATGTGATTGCGGTTGCCGCGAAACTCCTTGAGCAGCACGTTCAGGCGCTTGGACTCGGGCACGAACACCACCGGCCGCATGTATTCGCGCATGTCGAATTTTGCCGGTGTCGCGCCGGCGAACAGCCGCAGCAGGTCCTTGGCCAGCAGGATGCCGATCACATCGTCGCGGTCGCCATCGAGCACCGGAAAGCGCGAGTGGCCGGATTCCACCACCGCCTGCAGGATTGAGGCGATCGCAGCGTCGCGGTACACGCACACCATCTGCACCCGCGGAATCATGATGTCGCGCACCTGCAGGTCCGCCACCGCCAGTACGCCCTCGAGCATCGCGAACGCGTCGGTGTCGAGCACGCCGCGCTGCCTGGCCTCCGCCAGCATCTCCACCAGTTGCGATCGATCCTTCAGGCCCGCGGCCAGCGTACGCGTGATGCGCGCGCGCCAGCGGCCGCTGACACCGCTGCGGTTGGCGCTGTCGGGGTTGTCCTTAGCCATGCCGGCGCGCGCTCGGCCGGTGCCAGCCACTAGGCCGCGCGAGGCCGCGGCGCGACCTGCCTGCGGTACGGATTGGCGACCCCCAGTGCCCGCAGCACCCGGATCTCGCGCCGTTCCATGCGCTGTGCCTGCTGCTCGTGCTCATGGTCGTAGCCCGCGAGGTGCAGCACCCCATGCACCACCAGGTGCGCCCAGTGAGCACGCGCGCTCTTGTGCTGGGCGCGCGCCTCGGCCCGCAGCACCGCCGGGCAGATCACCAGGTCCCCCAGCAGCGCGCTGCCGGCGCCGGGCGGCACTGGGAACGACAGCACGTTGGTGGCCCGGTCGCGCCGCCGGTAGTGCGCGTTGAGCCGCCGGCTGGCCGCCGCACCCACCAGCAGCACCGACAGCTCGCGTCCGGCCGCGCGCGCGCCCAGCGCGGCAGCGGCCCAGCGCTGCAGGTCGCGCGCCGTCGGCAGCCAGCCGCCGCGCACCCGTCGCGTGACGCTGACCGCCGGCCAGCGGTTCATGGCTCACGGGAGGTCTCGTGCGACTCATAGGCCTGCACGATCCGCTGCACCAGCGGATGGCGCACGACATCGCCGGCGTCGAACAGCGTGAAAGCGACCCCCTGCACCCCGCGCAGGATCATAAGCGCGTGCTGCAGGCCGGACATGCGGCCGCTCGGCAGGTCGGTCTGCGTCAGGTCGCCGGTCACCACGGCGCGCGCGCCGAAGCCGATGCGCGTCAGGAACATCTTCATCTGCTCGATGGTGGTGTTCTGCGCCTCGTCCAGGATGATGAACGACTCGTTCAGCGAGCGGCCACGCATGAACGCCAGCGGCGCGACTTCGATGGCGTTGCGCTCGATGAAGCGCGCCACGCGTTCAAATCCCATCAGCTCGTACAGCGCGTCGTACATCGGCCGCAGGTAGGGGTCGACTTTCTGCGCCATGTCGCCCGGCAGGAAGCCGAGCCGCTCGCCGGCTTCCACCGCCGGCCGCACCAGCACGATGCGGCGCACCCGCTCGGACAGCAGCGCCTCCACCGCGCAGGCCACCGCCAGGTAGGTCTTGCCGGTGCCGGCCGGACCGATGCCGAAACTCAGGTCATGGTGCTGGATGTTGGCCAGGTACTCGCCCTGGTGCGCACCGCGCGCGCGCACCATGCCGCGCCGTCCTGCGGCGGGAGTGCCATCCTCGCCTTCGGCGCGCGCGCCATTGCCGGGCGCGCTGGTGCCGCCGTTGCCGGCGCCGTTGCCGCCGGCATGCGCCTCGCCGTTGCCGCGCTCCTGGCCGCGGCCGGCGCGATCGTTGGCGTGCTCCACCAGGCACAGGTGCACCTGCTCGGGCGTGAGCTGCTGGTGCCTGGTCTGCGCGAACAGGTCGCGCAGCACCACCTCGGTGGACGCGGCGCGCGCACCCTTGATGCGAAACTCATGGCCGCGGCGGCGAATCTGCACGCCCAGCCGCGTCTCCACCAGCCGCAGGTTGGCGTCGAGCGGCCCGCACAGGCTCGCCAGGCGCGCGTTGTCGGCCGGCTCCAGGGCGAATTCGCGCGCCGCGGCGCTGCTGGAACTCACGCCGCCTCGAGCTCCCGGGTGAGCTGGCCACGCAGGGAGTGCGGGCGCGCCTCGGTGACGCGGACATCGACGAAGCGCTGCAGCAGCGCCGGCGACCCCGGGAAATTCACCCAGCGGTTGTTCTCGGTGCGGCCCGCCAGTTCGCCGTGGCCTTTCCTGGCCGCGCGCTCGACCAGCACGCGCTGCACGCTGCCGACCATGCGCCGGCTGATGGCCAGCGCCTGCGCGTCCAGCTGCGCCTGCAGCAGCGCCAGGCGCTGCTGCTTGACCGCCAGCGGCACCTCGTCCGGCAGCGACGCGGCCGGGGTGCCCGGCCGGCGGCTGTAAAGGAAGCAGAACGACTGGTCGAACGGTACCGACTCCGCCAGCCGCAGCGTGGCCTCGAAGTCGCGCTCGCTCTCGCCGGGAAAGCCGACGATGATGTCGGTGGAGATCGCAATGTCCGGACGCACCGCACGCAGCTTGCGGATGCGCTGCTGGTACTCGAGCACGGTGTAGCCGCGCTTCATGCGCGCCAGGATGCGATCCGAGCCGCTCTGCACCGGCAGGTGCAGGTGATTGGCGAGCTGCGGCACGCTCGCGTACGCCTCCACCAGGCTGTCGCTGAATTCGAGCGGATGCGAGGTGGTGAACCGTATACGCTGCACGCCGGGCAGCGCCGCGATGTGATGAATCAGCGTCGCCAGGTCGACGATCGCCCCGTCGGCCATCGCGCCGGCGTAGGCATTGACGTTCTGGCCCAGCAGCAGGATCTCGCCCACCCCCTGGCGCGCGAGCGCGCGCGCCTCCTGCAGCACCGAGTCGAACGGTCGGCTGACCTCGTCGCCGCGCGTATAGGGCACCACGCAGAAACTGCAGTACCTGCTGCAGCCTTCCATCACCGAGATGGAGGCGCGCGCGCCGGTCGCCTGCGGCTCTGGAAGGCGGTCGAATTTCTCGATTTCCGGGAAGCTCACGTCAACCACGCAGCGGCCGCGCGCCCTGAGCTCGGCGATCATCTGTGGCAGGCGATGGATGGTCTGCGGCCCGAACACCAGGTCCACGAACGGCGCTCGCGCGCAGATCGCCTCACCCTCCTGGCTGGCAACGCAGCCGCCGACACCGATGATCAGCTGCGGGCGCGCCAGCTTGAGCGCCCGCCACTCGCCCAGCAGCGAGTACACCTTCTCCTGCGCCTTCTCGCGCACCGAGCAGGTATTCATCAACAGCACCTCGGCCTCGGCGGGGTCCGGCGTGGGCGCAAGGCCCGTGCTCACGCGCAGTACGTCCGCGATGCGCGCGGAATCGTACTCGTTCATCTGGCAGCCGAAGGTCTTGATGTAGAAGAGGCCGGTCATGGCGTGGCAGGCATGGAGGGCTAAGGGTAACGGTTTTGACCGGCCCAGGGAATGAACGAGGGAATGAACGAGGGAATGAACGGGGGAATGACCGAGGCAACGCGTTGCGCGCGCCGCCAGCCCAGGTTAGCCGCTAATCCCTTCAAGATCAGACAATTAGCTCGATTCCTGGTGGCTCTAGAACGGGATATCGTCATCGAAATCATCGCGCGACACCCCGGCCCCGCCCGCCGCAGCCTCCGCGTGTTCAGGTCGAGGTGCCGGCTCGCCGGAACCGCCGGCAGCGCCGCTGCTCCCGCCACCGCCACCGCCACCGCCGGGCCCACCGCGCCCGCCAAGCATCTGCATCTCGTTGCCGATGATCTCGGTGGTATAGCGATCCCGGCCTTCCTTGTCCTGCCACTTGCGTGTGCGCAACCTGCCCTCAATATAGACCTGAGACCCCTTGCGCAGGTACTCGGCGGCGATCTCGCCCAGGCGCCCGAACAGCGCCACGTTGTGCCACTCGGTGCGCTCCTGCTGCTCGCCGGATTGCTTGTCCTTCCAGCTCTCGGTAGTCGCCAGGCGCAGGTTGGCCACGGACATGCCGGAGGGCATCGCCCGGGTTTCGGGATCGGCTCCCAGGTGGCCGATCAGGATGACTTTGTTGATGCCGCGCGCCATGTGATGACCCTCGATACGGCTGCCTGTCGTAGTAGCGCATTGTAGTGTTTTTGAGCACCGGCCGCCGCTGCGTTTATAGTGGTTCCTTCGTCATTTGGCCGCCCGGCATTTATTTGGCCGGCCTGCATTTCAGGAGTCTCGTTGCAAACCATCCGTGTCCGCGGCGCCCGTACCCATAACCTTCGCAACATCGATCTCGACCTGCCGCGCGAGCGGCTGATCGTGATCACCGGCCTGTCGGGCTCGGGCAAGTCGTCGCTGGCCTTCGACACGCTGTACGCGGAAGGCCAGCGCCGCTACGTCGAGTCGCTGTCGGCGTACGCGCGCCAGTTCCTGTCGATCATGGACAAGCCCGACGTCGACAGCATCGAGGGCCTGTCGCCGGCGATCGCCATCGAGCAGAAGACCGGCTCGCACAACCCGCGCTCCACGGTCGGCACCGTGACCGAGATCTATGACTACCTGCGGCTGCTGTACGCGCGCGCCGGCGTCCCGCGCTGCCCGCATCACGGCATCGATCTTGCGGCGCAGACCGTGAGCCAGATGGTGGACCAGGTACTGGCGGCGCCCGCCGGCGAGCTGGCGCTGCTGCTGGCACCGCTGATCGATGATCGGCGCGGCGAGCACGCCCAGCTGCTCGCCGAGCTTGCCGGCCAGGGCTTCGTGCGGGTGCGCATCGACGACATCGTGCACGAACTGGACGCGGTGCCGGCGATCGATCCGAAGCGCAAGCACACCATCGAGGCGGTGGTGGATCGCTTTCGCGTGCGGCCCGAGGCGGGGCAGCGGCTGGCGGAGTCGTTCGAGACCGCAATCCGGCTCAGCCAGGGCCTGGTGCGGGTGGTGTTCCCGGAAAACGCCCGGCTGGCGCCGATGCTGTTCTCCAGCCGCCACGCCTGTCCGCAGTGCGGCTTTTCGGTGCCGGCGCTCGAGCCGCGCATGTTCTCGTTCAACAATCCCGCCGGCGCCTGCCCCACCTGCGACGGCCTGGGCTACCAGGAATTCTTCGACCCCGAGCGCGTGGTGGTGCATGCGCACCTGTCGCTCGCGGGCGGCGCGGTGCGCGGCTGGGACCGGCGCAACGCGCATTATTTCCAGATGCTGCAGTCGCTGGCGCGCCATTACCAGTTCGATGTCGAGACGCCGTGGATAGAGCTGGAAGCGCGCGTGCAGCAGGTGCTGCTGCATGGCAGCGGCGAGGACCAGATCGAGTTCCGCTACAAGGAGGGCGCCGGCACCGCGCGCAAACGCCATGCGTTCGAGGGCATCGTGCCCAATCTCGAGCGCCGCTTTCGCGAGACCGACTCCCAGGCGGTGCGCGATGAGCTCAGGAAATACCTCGGTACCCGCCCATGCATCGCCTGCGGCGGCGCACGCCTGAACGAAGCCGCGCGCTCGGTGCTGATCGAGGGGCGCAACCTGGCCGAGATCACGCGCCTGACGGTCGGGCAGGCGCGCGCGTACTTCGCGGCGCTGGCGTTGCCGGGCTGGCGTGCCGAGGTCGCCGCGCGCATCGTGCGCGAGGTCAGCGAGCGGCTGCGCTTCCTGGTGGACGTGGGCCTGGACTACCTGAGCCTGGATCGCGGCGCCAGCACGCTCTCGGGTGGCGAGGCGCAGCGTATCCGGCTCGCCAGCCAGGTGGGTTCCGGACTCACCGGCGTCATGTACATTTTGGATGAGCCTTCGATAGGACTACATCAGCGCGACAATGAACGGCTGCTGGGTACGCTCAAGCGGCTGCGCGACCTTGGCAACACGGTGATCGTGGTCGAACACGACGCCGACGCGATCCGCGCCGCCGACCACGTGGTCGACCTGGGTCCGGGTGCCGGTGCGCACGGCGGCGTGGTGGTCGCGCAGGGCACCCCGGGCGAGATCGAAGCCGATCCCGCCTCGCTCACCGGCGCCTACCTGTCGGGCCGCGAACAGATTGCGTTGCCGGCACAGCGCAAGAGCCCGCAGCGCGACCAGTGGATCACGATCCGCGGCGCACGCGGTAACAACCTGCGCGATGTCACGGTCGCGTTGCCGGTCGGGCTGCTGACCTGCGTTACCGGTGTGTCCGGCTCCGGCAAATCAACCCTGGTGGACGACACCCTGTTCCGCCATGCGGCGGCCCTGCTGAACGACGCCAGCCCCGACGGCGCCGGGCCGTGCGACGAGATCGACGGGCTCAAGCGCTTCGAGCGGGTGATCGAGATCGACCAGAACCCGATCGGCCGCACGCCGCGCTCCAATCCGGCGACCTACACCGGCCTGTTCACCATCATCCGCGAACTGTTTGCCGCGGTGCCGGAGGCGCGCGCCCGCGGCTACGACGCCGGCCGCTTCAGCTTCAACGTCAAGGGCGGACGCTGCGAGGCCTGCCAGGGCGACGGGGTGATCCGGGTCGAGATGCACTTCCTGCCCGATGTCTACGTGCCGTGCGACATCTGCCGCGGCCAGCGCTACAACCGCGAGACGCTCGAGATCCAGTACCGCGGCCGCAACGTCCACCAGGTGCTCGACACCACCGTCGAGGACGCTTTGAAGCTGTTCGAGCACCTGCCGGCGGCGGCGGTGAAGCTGCGCACGCTCATGGAGGTCGGACTGTCGTACGTGCGCCTGGGGCAGAACGCAACCACGCTGTCAGGCGGGGAGGCACAGCGGGTCAAGCTGGCGCGCGAGCTGGCCAAGCGCGGCAGCGGGCGCACGCTCTACATCCTGGACGAACCCACTACCGGGCTGCACTTTCACGACATCGCGCAGCTGCTGCACGTGCTGCAACAGCTGCGCGACGCCGGCAACACCCTGGTGGTCATCGAACACAACCTGGACGTCATCAAGACCGCCGACTACGTGATCGACCTGGGGCCGGAAGGCGGCGATCGCGGCGGCCGCGTGGTCGCCGCCGGAACGCCGGAGCAGATCTGCGAGGTGCCCGAATCGATCACCGGGCAGTACCTTGCGCCGCTGCTACGGGTGGCTCAGGACCTCAGGGCGCAGACCCTCACGGTGGCGTGAGACTTCAAGGTCGCGCAGGACCTCACGGCGCCGGCCTTCAACGATGCCGTCGCGATCCGGACTCAAAGCGCTGGTGGACCTCGCCGTTGACGATGCGTTCCTGGTACCTGCTGCCGGTGTAGGCCGCGACCACGCGGCGCCAGAAGGTCACCGCGGCCGCGTTCAGCAGGTGCTCGGTGATCACCCACTGGCCGGTGAAACGATCGAGCAGCAGCCGCACCGCCTGAGCGCCGATGCCGCGCCGACGCCACGGTCGCGCGATGAAGAATTCGGCCATCGAATATTCGGGCGTCGGGCTCGGTGGCGCATTCGCTGCAGCGCCACCGAGCCCGGCCGCAACGCCTAGCGCGGCACCCTGGCGCAGCCGCTGATTGACCATCGCAAAGCCGGCACGCTGATCGCCATACAGGATGGTCATGACCTGCGCATTCGGGTCGGCATACCAGCGCATCAGCTGGTCCGGCACGCGGTGGCCGATCTCGCCGAGTGCCGGGAAAATGCCGGTGGTCTCCGGCGCCAGGTCATTCAGGTAGTCGCGATAGACGCTCTCGATCCAGCGCCGATCCTCGCGCGTATTGCGGCTGTCCCGGACGCTGACCTGGTTCATCGCCGTGCCTTGCACCTACCCGAGCGGAGAAACAGGAAAGCCCGGCGGACCGGAGGCGTCCGGTCTGCTCGGGCTTTCCCGCGAGCTCAGAGCTCGTCGGACTGTATCGACTTCCGACTTACTTGGGTGCGCTCGCACCACTGCTGCTGGTATCAGCCGGAGCCATCGCACCGCTGCTGCTGCTGCTGGTGTCCGCCGGTGCCATGGCCGGAGCCGCCGGAGGTGCCGGGGCCGCGGCGGGCGTCGCGTTATCCGAGCTGCTGCAGGCGGTGAGCATGACCGCTGCTGCTGCAAGAGCGCTGAGAGCAAGCTTTGTATTCATCGATGATCCCCAAATTGTAAGGAAAGAACCCGAATCGGTCGTGTGAGTGCAAACTGGCGGAATTCTATAGAGTCTTGAACATATTTTAAACTGCCGCGCTGGGCGCGCGCACCGCAGCGGCGCGCAGGGTCAGCGCCTGGCGAGCAGGTCGCGGATCTCGGTGAGCAGCAGTTCCTCGCGCGAAGGCGGGGGAGGCGGGGCCGGCGGCGCTGCAACCGGCTTCTTCAGCCGGTTGATGCCCCGGATGGCCAGGAACAGCACCAGCGCGATGATCACGAAATCAAAGATGCTCTGTAGAAATACGCCGTAGCCGATCGCCACCGGTTTACCGGTCGGATCGCTCCCCAGGCTGATCGCAAGATCGGCGAAATTGAAGCCGCCGATCAGTTTGCCGAGCACCGGCATCGCGATGTTGCTCACCAGTGACGAGACGATCTTGCCGAAGGCTGCGCCGACGATGACACCGACCGCCAGGTCGATGACGTTGCCCTTCATCGCAAATTCTTTGAATTCCGAAGCCAGGCTCATCGCGAGCACTCCCTGTCCGAACGCTGTCGACGCCGACCGCCGTCGAGCGGTCGCGGTAATCTTCAGGCTGACGCCGCCTTTTTCTTGCGTGTGCGCTTCTTCGGCGCGGCGGCGGGCTCATCCGCTGCGGCCGGCGCGGCGGCCTTGCTGCTGCTCTTCTTCTTGCGGGCACTGCCGGGTTTGCCGGCCGCCTGGTCGCTGTCGGCGCTGACTGCGATACCGGCCGGTCCATCCACCAGCTGCATCAGCGCCATCGGCGCCGCATCCCCGGGCCGGCGCATCAGGTGCAGGATGCGCGTATAGCCACCGGCGCGCGCCTTGAACCGGATGCCCAGGTCATCGAACAGCTTGGTGACCACGACCACGTCGCGCAGCCGGGCGAATGCCAGCCGCCGGCGCGACTCGGTGTCGGTCTTCGCCAGCGTGATCAGCGGCTCGACCACGCGCCGCAGCTCCTTGGCCTTCGGCAGCGTGGTACGGATGGTCTCATGCCGCAGCAGCGAGGCCGCCATGTTGCGCAGCATGGCATGGCGGTGCGGGCTGTTACGGGACAGTTGGCGGCCGGAAAGCTTATGACGCATGACTATTCTCTTTTGATCAGCCCGCTGCCTAGATCAACCCGCTGCTGCTTTCCTCATCGTGCCGCAGCCCGGCCGGCGGCCAGCCCTCCAGCCGCATGCCCAGCATCAGGCCGTGGCTCTGCAGCACCTCCTTGATCTCGGTCAGCGACTTCTTGCCGAGGTTCGGCGTACGCAGCAGCTCCACCTCGGTGCGCTGCACCAGGTCGCCGATGTAGTGAATGTTCTCGGCCTTCAGGCAGTTGGCGCTGCGCACCGTGAGCTCGAGTTCGTCCACCGGCCGCAGCAGGATCGGATCGAACTGCATCTCGGTGGTCTTGGCGACCGCCTCGTCCTCGCCCTGCAGGTCGACGAACACCGACAGCTGGTCCTTGAGGATGCCGCCGGCGCGGCGAATGGCCTCTTCCGGCTCGATGGTACCGTTGGTCTCGATGTCGATGATCAGCTTGTCGAGATCGGTGCGCTGCTCGACGCGCGCCGCTTCGACCGAATAGGTCACGCGGCGCACCGGGCTGAAGGACGCGTCCAGCAGCAGCCTGCCGATCGGCCGGCTCTGCTCCTCGAAAGCCACCCGCTGCACCGCCGGACGATAACCGCGGCCGCGCTCGATCTTCAGCTGCATGTTCAACTCGCCGGCCTTGGTCAGGTTGGCGATCACGAAGTCCGGGTTGACCACTTCGACGTCGTGGTCGGTCTGGATATCGCCGGCGGTCACCGGCCCCGGGCCCTTCTTGTGCAGCCGCAGCTCGGCGCTGTTGCGCGCGTGCATGCGCAGCGCCACCGACTTCAGGTTCAGCAGGATATCCACCACGTCCTCCTGTACCCCTTCGATGCTGGTGTACTCGTGCAGTACGCCGTCGATCTCTACCTCGGTGATCGCCGCTCCGGGCATCGAGGACAGCAGCACGCGCCGCAGCGCGTTGCCGAGGGTGTGGCCGAAACCGCGCTCGAACGGCTCGATCACCACGCGCGCCTGGCGCGGAGCGACCGGCTGGACCTTGACCACGCGGGGCTTTAGGAATTCCGACACTGATGCTTGCATACGGCTACACCCCAGGCTTGAACCAAACTTGAAACAGACCCATCGATCCGCCGCCATGCCGTCAGCGGCATGGCAGTGCGATCACTTCGAATACAACTCCACCACCAGGTTCTCGTTGATGTCCGGCAGCACCTCGTCGCGCCCCGGCACCGCCTTGAACACGCCGCGAAACTCCTTGTCGCTGACCTCGACCCACTCGGGGAAGCCGACCTGGGTGGCGATCGTCAGCGCACTCTGGATGCGCAGCTGCTTGCGCGCCTTCTCCCGGATCTCGATCACCTCGCCGGCACGCACCTGGTACGAAGGGATCGTGACCACCTTGCCATTGACGTTGACCGACTTGTGCGCCACCAGTTGCCGCGCCTCGGCACGCGTTGCGGCGAAGCCCATGCGGTAGACGACGTTGTCGAGCCTCGACTCGAGCAGCTTCAGCAGCGTCTCGCCGGTGGCGCCGGTGCGGCGCGCGGCCGCCTGGTAGTAGTTGCGGAACTGGCGCTCGAGCACGCCATACATGCGCCGCAGCTTCTGCTTCTCGCGCAGCTGCATGCCGTAGTCGGACAGCCGCTGCCGCCGCTCACCCTTGATGCCGCCGGGAGGCACCTGCAGCTTGCACTTGCTCTCCAGCGGCTTCGAACCGCTCTTGAGGAACAGATCCGTGCCCTCGCGCCGCGCGAGCTTGCAGGTTGGACCGAGATAACGCGCCATGGTTCGATGCTTCCTTCGCCGCCGTCAGACGCGACGCTTCTTGGGTGGACGGCAGCCGTTGTGCGGTATCGGCGTCACATCCGCGATGCTGGTGATCTTCAGGCCGCAGGCGTTGAGCGCGCGTACCGCCGACTCGCGTCCGGGACCCGGACCTGCGACCCGAACCTCGACGTTCTTGACGCCGTGCTCCTGGGCAGCGGTGCCGGCCTTCTCCGCCGCCACCTGCGCGGCAAACGGCGTGCTCTTGCGCGAACCACGGAAACCACAGCCGCCCGAGGTTGCCCAGGACAGCGTATTGCCCTGCCGATCGGTGATCGTGATGATCGTGTTGTTGAACGATGCATGCACGTGAGCAATCGCGTCGAGCACGTTCTTGCGCGCCTTCTTGGGCTTCTTGGCCCCGCCGGTCGCGCTCTGCTGCTGTGGTTTCTGATCAGCCATAAATGTGGTCGCCTGTGTCGATTCTCAAGGTCGGATACTGCCGCTGTGGGCCGGCGCGCCGCGCGGCCGCCTGCGCCTTGCCTGTTGCCTTATGCCTTGCCCGGCGGCGCGTTGAGCTTCACCGCCTGCTTGCGCGGACCCTTGCGGGTGCGGGCATTGGTGCGTGTACGCTGTCCGCGAACCGGCAGGCCCTTGCGGTGCCGCAGGCCCCGCCAGGTGCCTAAGTCCATGAGCCGTTTGATATTCATGGACACTTCGCGGCGCAGGTCGCCCTCGATCGGCCACTTGGCGATGTAGGAGCGTATCGCGGCGACTTCGGTCTCCGTCAGGTCCTTGACCTTGGTGGTCGGCGCAATGCCAGAGGCCTCGCAGATCGCCAGCGCGCGCGCCGGGCCGATGCCGTAGATGTGCGTGAGCCCGATGTTCACGTGCTTGTTCATCGGAATATTGATGCCGGCTATGCGTGCCATGACTGTTCCGCTACCTCTTTATCCCTGGCGCTGCTTGTGGCGCGCATCGGTGCTGCAGATCACGTAGACGACGCCGCGCCGCCGCACGATCTTGCAGTTCTTGCAGATTTTCTTGACTGATGGACGTACTTTCATCGCATACCCTTGAGCTAGCCCTGCGCGGAGCCACTACGGCCCCCGCCCAGCAGATTCGCCTTCTTCATCAGGCCCGGGTAGTGGTGCGACATCATGTGCGCCTGCAGCTGCGCCATGAAGTCCATCACCACCACGACCACGATCAGCAGGGACGTGCCGCCGAACTGGAATGGCACGCCCTGCGAAGACACCAGGATCTCGGGCACCAGGCACACCGCCATGATGTAGATCGCGCCCCACAGCGTCAGCCGGGTCAGTACCTTGTCGATGTACTCGCCGGTCTGCTGGCCGGGGCGGATGCCGGGAATGAAGGCACCGGATTTCTTCAGATTATCCGCTGTTTCGCGCGAATTGAACACCAGCGCGGTATAGAAGAAGCAGAAGAAGATGATCAGCGCCGCGTACAGCACCAGGTGCAGCGGCTGGCCGTAGCCGAGCGAGGTGGAGATGTCCTGCAGCACTTCGCTGAGCCTGGAATCGGGGTTGGAGCCGAAGAAACTGGCGATGGTCGCGGGGAACAGCAGCAGGCTGGAGGCGAAGATCGGCGGAATGACACCTGACATATTCAGCTTGAACGGCAGGTGGCTGCTCTGGCCGGCGTACATGCGCCGTCCGACCTGGCGCTTGGCGTAGTTCACGGTGATGCGGCGCTGGGCGCGCTCGACGAACACGCAGAACGCAGTCACGCCGACCACAATGCCGATCAGCAGGATCGCGAACAGCGGATTCATCTCGCCAGTGCTGACCGACTCGAAGGTGCGGCCGATGGCGCCGGGCATGCCGGCGACGATGCCCGACAGGATGATCATCGAGATGCCGTTGCCGATGCCCCGCTCGGTGATCTGCTCGCCCAGCCACATCAGGAACATGGTGCCGGTGGTCATGGTGATGGTGGCCGGGATCAGCCATTCCAGCGGCCCCTTGGCCAGCGTCATGCCGCCGTTCTGCAGCGCCACTGCGGCGCCGAACGACTGGAACAGCGCCAGGCCGACGGTGCAATAGCGCGTCAACTGGGTGATGCGGCGCCGGCCCGCCTCGCCCTCCTTGCGCGCCTCCATCAGCGACGGCACCACCATCGACAGCATCTGGATGATGATCGAGGCGGAGATGTAGGGCATGACGCCCATCGCGAAGATCGACAGGCGCTGCAGCGCGCCGCCCGAGAAGCTGTTGACGATACCGAGGATGGTGTTCGACTGGTCATTGAAATAGCGCGCCACGGCGTCCGGGTTGATGCCCGGAACCGGAATGAACGTGCCAATGCGATACACCACCAGCGCCCCGACCAGGAACAGCAGCCGGCTGCGGATCTCGCCTTGCCTGCCGGCTTCGGCGAGCGCGGCGGCCGGATTGGTGAGCGCGGAATTGGCCATCGTCTGCTTTCCTAGTCCTCGAGCTTGCCGCCGGCGGCGATGATCGCCGCCCGCGCGCCCTTGGTGGCCGCGATGCCCTTCAGGGCGACTGCCTTCTTGATCTCACCCGACAGCACCACCTTGGCCTGCTCGGCGAACGCGTTGACGATGCCGGCGTGCTTCAGCGCCGCAAGGTCGATGACCGCCGCCTCGATGCCGGCCAGCTCGTGCAGCCGCACTTCGGCACGCGTAGCCTTCAGCGCCGAGCGGAAGCCGACCTTCGGCAGCCGGCGCTGCAGCGGCATCTGCCCGCCCTCGAAGCCGACCTTGTGATAGCCGCCCTTGCGCGCGCGCTGGCCCTTGACGCCGCGGCCGCAGGTCTTGCCCTGGCCGGCAGAGGCGCCGCGGCCAACGCGCAGGCGGGCACGGCGCGCA
>Ga0116229_10004048_pt1 | contig 24078 bp, 12 predicted proteins | sample S1TSphgellanicum_3_FD_87313 | JGI IMG/M metagenome (GOLD analysis project Ga0116229, IMG submission 87313) | Host-associated microbial communities from peat moss isolated from Minnesota, USA - S1T2_Fc - Sphagnum magellanicum MG | ecosystem: Host-associated > Plants > Peat moss > Unclassified...
ATAAACTAGAGGTTACCAAATAAAGGGCTACCTAATAGGGTTTAACTAGGTTAGGTCTACCTACCTTCTTACTTATGAATTACCTATCTACTTACCCATTGGCTACTTACTCACCTATCTACCTAGGGGCTACTTATCTAGGTTAGGTCTACCTACCTTCTTATTTATGAACTACCTATCTACTTACCCAGTGGCTACTTACTCACCTATCTACCTAGGGGCTACTTATCTAGGTTTGGTCTATCTACCTTTTTACTTATGAACTACCTATCTACTTACCCATTGGCTATTTACTCACCTAGCTACCTAGGGGCTACTTATCTAGGTTAGGTCTACCCACCTTCTTACTTATGAACTACCTATCTACTTACCCAGTGGCTGCTTACTCACCTATCTACCTAGGGGTTACTTATCTACTTACCCAAGAATTAATTTACCTATTGATTTACCCATAGGTCACCTATCTATCTACCCATGGGCCATTTAGGGGTTACCTAAGGAGCTATTTAAGGACTATCTAGAGATTACACATGGTCTATTTAGGAACTTTTGAAACTTAAGGACTACTTATGAGGTTACATAAAGGACTATTTATGAGTTATCTAGGGGGTTATTTAGGTTCTTACCTAAGGATTTCCTATGTTAGGGGTTATTTAAGGATGTTTGTGGGGGTTACATAAGGGATTATTTTGGGGCTACCTAGGGGTTATTTTACTACTTAATGACTTCCTAAGTTAGTGGTTACATAGTGCACTATTTAGGGGTTATTGAGAAGCTATTTTGGGGCAATCTAAGGGGCTACTTGAGGTGCTATTTAGGGGCAACCTAGGGAGGGAAAAAAGAGGGATACTTAAAAATTACCTTGGTTAGGGCATACCTAAGGACTATTTGTAGAGTTACTATAGCTAATTTACAAGATACATACGAACTTTTAAAGTTAAGCCATGCCTAAGAGGCTATGTTTGGGCTATTTAGGAGGTACTTGGGGGGATATTTGTTAAAGATTGCATAAATGCCTACCTAAGTAAAATCATACATAACTATTATTTATAAGATTATTTAGATGAAGGGCTACCTAAGGTGTTACATAGGGCCTACCTAGGTGTATATAGAAGCTACCAAAATTTTAGTCCAAAATCATAATCCAAACCCTTAATCTTCATCCCCACTCCTAAACCCCAAAATCTTTGTCTTCAACCTTATGCAAAGGGTAAACCATAACCTTTGCTTTAAACCAATAGCTTTGTTTGATGGGCATGGATTATATAAGTGAGAGCATCAAGCTCATTTACTTTTATTTTTCACTTTTCATTTGTGGAAGAGTTTTTTCATTTGGAAATCATGGGTTTATCTTCAAGTCATGGTTTTAGTTGTATGGAAGATAGTTGTAGTTTTTCATCTTCAAGTGATGATAAATTGATATAAGTGATGTTTGAAAATGTTAATAAAAATAGACAATATGTTTTTATAGTTGTCATTGTTATTACCAACTCATCTTGCATGTTCAATGCCAATGAGTTAGTTAAGGCCGTGAGTCAATTAGTGGATTTAGGCGTGAGAGTTTTGAATGTGTTCACTAATATGAGAACAACATCAAGGTTGTTCAAAACTTTGATTAACTTCACTTTGGTCAAATTTGACAAATTATTTTTAGTAATGGTACACACCATTGTGCACCATGCACAATCTACAAATGATCAGCACATTCAAGTCTTAAATTTAATGTTTTGGTTTTAGGATCTTGATTTGGGTTTGGATTTAAGGATTTGAAATTAAGGTTTGAATTATGAATTTGGTTTTAAGGTTTGGGAGTTTGGATTATAATTTTGGTGATTTGGGGTTAGAATTAAAATTTTAATTTAGGATTAATGTTAAAGGTTTAATTTTAAGGGTTAAGATTAAGATTTTAGGGTTAAATTTTTTGTTTTAGGGTTTGGATTAAAGTTTTAATTTTAAAGGTTAAAATTATGGTTTTAATTTTAAGGATTTGAACTTAAGGTTAATTTTTTAATTTTTATTTTTAGGATTAAGGTTTTGTGTTGAAGGTTTGAATTTAGTTTTAAGGGTTTAGGTTAAAGTTTTGTTTCTAAAGTTTCAAATTTCAATTTGGGTTTTACAAGTGGTCACCACATTTAGACAAGGTGTCCTTCAAATTTGACTTTTGAATAATGCCTTTCATAGTTCATTTTGTACATGAAATGTGACAATGTTTGCATGTATGATGATTTTTTCTAGAATTGGTTGACCAGTGCAATTTGTGATGATGTCATCTTCATTGCATTTTGCATCAATGATGTAATTGAGGATGAAACCTAGTGGCCCACAATATAGGAACACATTGTGTTGGGCACCACCATATTAAATTTTTAGGGTTGCATTCGGTCCATTGGTGGCATGTTCATCAAGATCCACAAATTTTGGAATGATGTGGCCCCTAAGGTTTGGTTTAGTGGACACAAGGTTATCTATTCAATGAACAACATCATCATGGTTGTTGATTATCAAGGCTTGTTCATTTATTTGAATTTTTGGCATCTAGGTTCGTACTATGATGTTACCATCTTGTGCCAATTTGAGTTGCATAAGAATTGGTGTCCATTTTTTGTGCATGATGATAATTATTTTGAATACTTGTTGGGGGATCTTGGGTACTTAGTCAAAGAAATGTTCATCATGAGAAAGATTAGGAGGCACAAGGTAGGCTTTAATCCTAACTAGGATGTTATCACGACTTCCAACAAAATGAAAGATGAGTACATAGTGCAAGTGGAATGGGGTATTGGTCGATTGAAAAGGAAATGGAAACAATTGATGAAAATGTTTGATTATATAAATTTAGCTACATAGTTTTGTTTAGAATTGCATCAATTCTAATAATTTTTTTGCATAGATGTTGAATGGATTTCACATTTGAAATTAGAAACAAAAAAATATTAAATTATTCTAACCATGGATGGGATGGAGCTTTCTAGTTCTATATATAGGTCTAAAATCTTTTAATTAATTTTTTTTTGAAGTCTTTCACACTTATAATTCCTCCACATTTTTTTTGTGTTCAAAATTTTCCACCCGAACATATTTAAACCCATCCATACCTCTTGCAAACATGCCCAAACATCCACACAAACCCATTTTCAAACCTACCATTATGATGTTGAAAACAATCATATGAATTTTAGGATGGAAGCTAAAGGTAATTTCAAACTTAAATTCCCCCTCAATTGAAACATTATTTTAAAAAATTGTCCATGTGCTTCTATTTCAATTCTATTTTTGCCACAATCCCTTTCTATGCCTCTATTTCAAAAAAATTCTTGCTCATCTCCCTTTCTATGTCTTTGTTTCAATTTTGTATTTGCCATAATCCTTTCTATGTATCTATTTTTCATTTTCTTACCCTTTGCCTTCTTTCATTTTTTTCTTTATGCCTCCTACCATTTGTCTATGCCTTTTTTTTTTTAAAATAAAAAAAATTCATTTTGTCCCTTTTTGTTTCTAATTTTTTTGTTGTCTTTTTATTTATCCATTGCCTTCTATCTATTTGCTGACTTTTTAGTTTGTTCTTTTCTACATTAATCTTTAATTTGTCCATGTATGTCTCTATTTTCAAGTTTGTCCAATTTAATCTTACTCTTTGCATCCTCTTCAACTCTTTCCAAACTTGTCTATGATGTTACCAATGACCATCAAAAGCTATCAATAGCAAAAGTAAATCAAATTTTACCATGATGAACTACCAATAATTACTTATGACTTGCAAAAATGAATGAACTAAACATGAAGATTATAATTAGTTATTGGATTAAGATATAAGTTTGTTATAGAAATTGGTAAAAACATTAGGATGTAAATTACCTACTTAACAATAGAACAAGGAAGAATGAGGACCATAAATGAATCACTTTTAAATGCAGTGTGCAAAATATATATTATCTATTTATGAAGGAAGGTAGTTTGTTTTGTTTTGTTTTGTTTTGTAGTCATGAGAATCACTGAACTGGGATGCATTAGATCATGTTCTTGGTGTCTTTGGAGAGCTCTCGATGAGGAAAGGTGCATGGGCTTGGTTCCATGATGGTTGGACTTGCGATGCAAAAGTTCTTGAATATTTAATGATTTTTTCACTGAAAATTAAATTAAATCATAGCTGAAAATTTCGGAGGAATTGGACTGTGTCTTTGGTGTTGTTGGGAAGGTCTTGATGAGCAGAATTTAATGGAATTTATTTGGTAAGATTTGGATTCAGAATGTGGGAGATATTGATCTTTAAGTGATTTCTGCCACTTCAAAATTCAAATAAAATTTTAAAAACCAGGTTTTAGAAGGAAAAATCAGTTGAGAACGTGATAACACTTGAAGGCTTAGCATTCAATTCAAGCATGATTTCCTTTCATATTTGGCTGTTCAAAAAATTGATACATACATTGCAAAACAATGTTCACATGTTGAGTTTCCCTATTTTGTAATGGGTTCACACTTGGGCCAACATCACAGGCCACGCTAGTGAGGATGGACTAAGCATGGACAGGGATCAGATCTGGATTTACCAAGAATCAAGATTAGAAATGGACCAGCCAAGAATCATGTTCATATACATTGTGCAACGAGACCTAAGCCCAATGTTGTTTCATCAATCCAACTCCACTTCTTTCAAACCATAGACTACTTACCTAATATTCATCTATTTTCTGAGCTATATAATAGGTGAATATTCACATAATGTTGTCTTGGTGGGTGCTGGTTCATTCTAGCCCAAGTCACCATGGTTTTACCTTGGTTAGAACCTTGGTAATTTGTCCTCATGTAAACCTCCACTCTAGGTATGTAATTATCTATATAAGTGGGTAAAAATAGTATGTAAGTAGGTATGGAATATAAGTGGTTACTATGTAGTTAGGTAAGTACGAAGTATGTTAGGTGCTTGGTGACTCCTAGGTTGGTAGATACATGTGGATGCAAAGCTCATGGTTGACCACCATGGTTAGATATGGGACACAAATACAATGAAAAAAATGTTTCCTGTCTACATAGGGTGCTTCCTTCTTCTTCTTCTTGGGTTTCTCCATCTGAAAAAGAGAGTATTTTTTTTCTCTCTTTGTTTTTGGCTGCAATTTCTGTTGTATGGACTGGAGAGTATTATTTGTGATTATGCCAAAACAAGATCTCTTGTCAATTGATGAAAAGTTTGTAGAAAACTGTTTAGACAAACTTAATGAAAAACTGTTGCAAAGCTTTTATAAGTGTGTCAAAATGTGACCTAGTTTTCTCCAAATTTTGGAATAATTAGTGATCATCTCAAATATGATTTCCCAATAAAAGGGTCAAAAATTTTGTGACAAATTGTTGAAATTTTTTAAATTAAAGTGTACGAAAATGTGACATAAGAAAGTTATCCATAAAGTAATACTCAAATTCAGCCCCATTTTGATCCGGAGTGTCCCACTTATCCTCCCTTTTTGAGCTATCCAGAAAGTGCAGCAACAAGATAAGCATAAGGTAAAGTCCTCAAAAGATAACCACACTATGGTTTACCTTCATGACCATAGAGTAGGATTACCGAATAAGAGCTACCTAGTCGGGGTTAACAAGTGTAGGTAGACTTAACTTCGTACTTATGAACTACCTATCTACTTACCCATAGGTTACTTACCCACCTATCTACCTAGGGGTTACCTATCTACTTACCCAAGAATTAATCAGCTACTTATTTACCCATAGGTCATCTATATATCTACCCATGGGTCACTTATTCACCTAAGGAACTATTTAGGCCTCTTTATCTAATGACTTTCTAAGTTAGGGGCTCCTTATAGAATTACATTGGGGTTATTTTTGCATTACCTAAGGGGTTATTATGAGCTATTTTAGGACTACCTAGAAGATAATTTAAGTTCCTATCTAAGGACTTCCTAAGTTAAGGGATATTTGTGGGGTTCTATATGAGGCTGTCTTGGGGTTACTTTTAAATTATTTAAGAAACTACCTTACAACTTTCCATGTTAAGGGTGCTATTTAGGGGTTATGTAAAAATTATTTTGGGGCAATTTAAGGGTCAATTTGCTACCTAAGGGGTATTTAGAAAACTAGACATAAAAACTTCTTAAGTTAGAGGATATTTAGCGAGATTATTGGAAAATTTCCTAAGTTAGGAGATATCTAGGGATTATTTAAAGGTTATTAGAACTAACTTAAGATTACATAAGAACTTTTAAGGTTAGGTGATGCCTATGAGGTTACTTTTGGAGCTATTTAAAAGATATTTAAGAGTTATTTAAAAGCTACCTAGGAGATAATTAATAAAGATTGCATAGGGGCCTACCTAAATGAAGGCATACATAGTTGTCATTTCCAAGGTTATTTAGGTGAAGGGCTACCTTGGCTGTTAGGGGTATGGCCTATTTAGGTGTATAGGGGTTACCAAAATTTTATTCCAAAATCGAAATCCAAACCTTTAATCTTTATCCTTGTTCTTAAACCTCAAAACCAAAAATACAATCCAAATTTTATTTTCAACCTTGTGCAAAAAGTAAACCACGACCGTTGCTATCAACCCATAAGCTTCGTTTGATGGGTGGTGACTACATAAAAGGGAGCACATTTCACTTACTTTTGTTTTTCCATTTCTCACTTGTAGAGGGGTTTTTTAATTTGGAGTTCATGGCTTCATCTTTGTGCCATGGTTTTAACTCTATGAAAAATATAATTTTAACTCCTTATCCATTTTATATTTATATATGTTAAATTATAATTATACAAATGTTTGCTAATTAATTAATAGTTAGTCTATCAATTCCTACTTAGTTAGGTAACTATTTTAGTTATTAGCAAAAATCATTTAATTTATATAAAGAAATGAGTTTGAATCTTTTGTATTCTTGTTCATTTTTAATAACATGCATGAGAGTTTGTCTTGTTATTTTTTGAAATTGAATATATCTATACATTGTGTTTAGTTTGAACATGCATGCATAAAAATAATGAGATTTTTGTGTAAATGTTTTGTAGAAGTGCATATTTTGTTTATCAATAAATGAGTTTAACAAGGGTGTGGGCTAGTTAATGGATTTTGGTGTAGGAGTTTCAAATGTGCTCCCCATTATGTGAACAACATGAAGGTTGTTTAAAACTTTGATGAATTTTCGTTTTTGTCAAACTTTGATGAGTTGATATTACTAATGGTACCCACCATTATGTGCCCCATATAATCTACAACTGAACAACACATTGAAATCTTGAGTTTAAAGTTTTGGTTTTAAGATTTTGATTTGGGTTTGGATTTAAGGATTTGCAATTAAAGTTTGGATTAAGGATTTGGTTTCAAGGTTTGGGTTTGGGGGTTTGGATTATAGCTTTGGTGATTTGGAGTTAGGATTACAATTTTAGTTTTAGGATTAAAGTTAAGGTTGTAGTTTTAAGTGTTAAGATTAGGGTTTTAGTTTGAGGGGGGTTAGATTTAACATTCGAAGTAGGGTTTGAGGATTAAGGTTTTAATTTTCAGGTTTTTTTTTATAGGGTTTTAGTTTTAAAGGTGAAGGTTGGGGTTTCATTTTTAGGGGTTTGGGTTAAAGTTTTGGTTTTAAAGTTTCAAATTACAATATGGGTATATATATGATCACCACATTCGACCAAGGTGTCTTTCAAAATTGATAAAATAGTGCCTTTTGTAAATCATTTTGTACATGAAACATGACACTGTTTGCATTTATGATGCATTTTTTATGGAATTGGTTGAATAATCTTGTTTGTGATAATGCCATCTTTAAAGCATTTTACATCAATGACGTAATTGGGGATCAATTTTGGTGGCCCACAATATAAGAATAAATTGTGTTGGGCATCACCATATTATAATTCTAGGGTTGCATTGGGCTCATTGATGGCATGTTCATCAAGATCTGTAAACCTTATAATGATGTGGCCCACAAAGTTTGGTTTAATGGGCACAAGACAATCTATTCAATGAACAACATTGTGGTTATTGATGTGTACATAATGTAGGTGGAATGGCAGATTGGTGGATTGAAAAGGAAATGGAAACAATTGATGAAAATGTTTGATTCCAAAAAACTTAAGTACATAGTTTTGTTTAAAACCACAACTATATTTACGAACATTTCACATAGATGTTAAATGGACTTCAGATTTGAAATTATAGGTGAACAAATGCCCAATCTTACTAACCATGGATGGGATGGAGATTTCTAATTTTACAAGTTAAAAATCTCTTAATTAGTTTTTCTTCGAATTCATCATCACTTATAACTCTTCCTAAGAATATTAAAGTTATTACTTTTGACTTTATTCATTTTGTCAACATTAATTTGCATGTGTGCCCACATTATATCTAAACATTGTTTTGAATCCATTTCCATAGTGCATGCCATATGTTCAATGCTTTCATGACTAATGTTGCAAATATTTTATGTTTGTACTAGAAGAAAATTGGGTTTTTGTAACCAATTAGTTTGTGACTACTTGTAACTATTTGTCAGTTATGACTATCATTGGTTATTTTTGCAACTATGTTTTGCATTTGGTTATGCTCGCAACTACACTACAATTAATTTGTGATTAATGCTTTTAAAATTCTTCCATTGGACAACTTTTAACATGGTTTTCATCCAAGAAGAACTATCTATGTCCGATTAGTTTTAAATGTGGCCAAATGATTTCCAACCTTATGTGTATTCAAATTGTATTATGCATACTCCAAGGTGTCTAAATCTACAATGTTGTATTAAGTGTATTCGATTCATTATTATATAGGTGCATGTTAGGAAGTACATGTGTATGCGGCAAATTATGTATAATGGTTCCTGTTTTTTTACAAAAATAATAATTGATTTAATAACTAACATCTATATTATTATTAGTATTATTTATGATTAATATTTAATATTTATTAATTAGATAATAATATGGTATAATCAATAATTTAAAAAATTGAATACACATTTTTATTTATCTATTAATAGGGGAAAAAATGGTAAAGTATACCAAAAAAATAAATGTCTCCATTTTTATCTTGTATCATGCACATAACTGTAATAAAGTAACATTGAAATGGATGGAAGTATGATAGAATACCCTTGGTGCCCTTTATTACATTTGTAAGAATTTATTTCAAAAGATTAAAAACAAATAGATTTTAAAAGTAGGTAAAAAGTATCCCTATTTACTGCAAGGTAAATTTGTGATTTGAAAATCTTTAACACATCTAATCCAATGAGACATATTGATACTAGGCAAGGATATTAAGATAATTGTATTCTTAAGGTCCCCATAAAAAAATTATTCTACTTTTTATTTGTTAAAACCTACTTACCATGTACTTTACAAAAGTTCATAATGTAAAAAGTAGATGAAAAGTAGATTACAAAATCTATTTGTATTTTAAAAATCTATTTTCAACCTACTTTTATAATGTGAAGTTTGAAAGTTAAAGCACAATAGTGAAGAACTATTTTATTTTTTATTATTCAAGTAAAAATATTCCACATACAAATTGTTTATGATGAATTTTGTTGTTATTATCTTTCTACTTGTCAAGTAGATTGCCAAGGATATTTAGTTGTCTACTTTACCATGCTTTTGCCCAAAATTTTAAAAATAGTTGATTACATAACTAAAAATTACTGTGGAATTAGTCTATTAGTTTTTAAAATATTGAATTAGGTAGTTTATGAATTAATTAATTAATGAATAACTAGGTTTTTCATTAGTTAATTAGTTAGCTAATTAGTTAGTCACATATTTACTTAATTATATAATCTATTTAACAATAGATCAAGGAAGAATGAGAACCATAAATGAATCACTTTTGAATGCAGTGCAAAATACAACAACTATATATTATCTATCTATGAACGAAGGTAGTTTTTTTTGTTTTGTATTGTAGTTATGAGAATCACCAAACCGGGATGCGTTAGATTGTGTTCTTGGTGTCTTTGGAAAGCTCTCGATGAGGAAGGGTGCATGGGCTTGGTTCCATGATGTTTGGACTTGCGATGCAATTTTTTTTTGAATATTGAATGATTTTTTTCACTGAAAATTAAATTAAATCATAGCTGAAATTTTCAGAAGAATTGGATTGTGTCTTTGGTGTTGTTGGGAAGATCTTGATGAGCAGAATTTAATGGAATTTATTTGGTAAGATTTGGATTCAGAATGTGGGAGATATTGATCTTTAAGTGATTTCTATGGCTGAAAATTCAAATAAATTTCAAAAAACCAGGTTTTGGAAGGAAAAATAAGTGGAGAACGTGATAACACTTGAAGTCTTACCATTCAATTCAAGCATGATTTCCTTTCATATTTGGCTGTTCAAAAAATTGATACATACATTGCAAAACAATGTTGAGTTTCCCTATTTTGTAATGGGTTTACACTTGGGCCAATGGCACAGGCCACACTAGTGAGGATGGACTAAGAATAGACAGGGATCAGATCTGGATTTGCCAAGAATCATGTTCATATACATTGTGCAATGAGACCTAAGCCCAATGTTGTTTCATCAATCCAACTCCATTTCTTTCAATTGGCTCCTTTTTATTGATAATAATGAATTCTTTAACAATGTTTCAATAATGCTTCAATAACATGTTTCTGATAAGTTTTCAAAAAAAAAACCCTATTACTTACCCTACCTAGGAAATATAATGAATAGTTTTCAAAGTAAGTATTTGAGGACCAACCCTTATGCATACGTGACAATTAATACTTGAAAAATAATTAAGTATATTGAAGAATGGGGGGTATTACTTTGATATTGATAACGAATGAATCATGTTTCAAAAATCTAATAACGTATCCAACCAATTGTGACCCCAAGAGAAAACCAATGAACATTGGTATAAACCATAGACTGCTTACCTAATATTCATCTATTTTCCAAGCTATATAATAGGTGAATATTCACATAATGTTGTCTTGGTGGGTGCTGGTTCATTCTAGCCCAAGTCACCAAGGTTCTACCTTGGTTAGAACCTTGGTAATTTGTCCTCATGTAAACCTCCACTCTAGGTAGGTAATTATTTATATAAGTGGGTAAGAATAGTATGTAAGTGGGTATGGAATATAAATGGTTACTATGTAGTTAGTTAAGTACTAAGTATGTTAGGCGCTTGGTGACTTATAAGTTGGTAGATACATGTGGATGCAAAGCTCATGGTTGACCACCATGAGTTAGTTATGGGACACAAATACAATGAAAAAAATATTTCTTGTCTACATAGGGTTGCTTCCTTCTTCTTCTTGGGTTTCTCCATCTGAAAATCAGAGTTTTTATTTTTCTCGTTGTTTTTGGGTGCAATTTCTGTTGTATGGACTGTGGAGTATTATTTGTGATTATGCCAAAACAAGATCTCTTGTCAATTGATGAAAAGTTTGTAGAAAACTGTTTAGACAAAACTCTTGGAAACCAATGAAAAACTGTTGCAAAGCTTTTAAAAGTGTGTCAAAATGTGACCTAATTTTCTCCAAATTTTGGAATCATTTGCGATCATCTCAAATAAGATTTCCCATAAAAGGGTCTTTTTAAATTTTTTTTTAATTGTTGAATTTTTAAAAACTAAAGTGTACGAAAATGTGACATAAGAAAGTTATCCATAAAGTATTATTCAAATTCAGCCTCACTTTGATCCGGAGTGTCCCACTTATCCTCCCTTTTTGAGCTATTCAGAAAGTGCAGCAACAAGATAAGCATAAGATAAAGTCCTCAAAAGATAACCACACTACGGTTTACCTTCATGACCATAGACTAGGATTACCGAATAAGGGCTACCTAGTAGGGGTTAACAAGTTTAGGTAGACTTAACTTCTTACTTGTGAACTACCTATCTACTTACCCATAGGCTACTTACCCACCTATCTACCTAGGGGTTACCTATCTACTTACCCAAGAATTAATCAGCTACCTATTTACCCATAGGTCACCTATCTAGTTACCCATGGGTCACTTATTCACCTAAGGAACTATTTAGGCCTCTTTATCTAATGACTTTCTGAGTTAGGGGCTCCTTATAAAATTATATTGGGGTTATTTTTGAGTTACCTAAGGGGTTATTTTTGGCTATTTTATGACTACCTAGAAGATAATTTAAGTTCCTATCTAAGGACTTCCTAAGTTAAGGGATATTTGTGGGGTTCTATATGAGGCTATCTTGGGGCTACTTAAAGATTATTTAAGAAACTACCTAAAAACTTTCCATGTTAAGGGTGCTATTTAGGGGTTATGTAAATATTATTTTGGGGCAATTTAAGGGTCAATTTGCTACCAAAGGGGTATTTAGAAAATTAGACATAAAAACTTCTTAAGTTAGAGCATACCTAATGGACTATTAGGAGATTATCGAAGGATTTCCTAAGTTAGGAGATATCCAGGGATTTTTAGGGTTATTAGAACTAGCTTAAGATTACATAAGAACTTTTTAAGTTAGGTGATGCCTATGAGGCTACTTTTGGAGCTATTTAGAAGATACTTAAGAATTATTTAAAAGCTACCTAGGAGATAATTAATAAAGATTGCATAGGGGCCTACCTAAATGAAGGCATACATAGTTGTCATTTTCGAGGTTACTTAGGTGAAGAGATACCTTGGGTGCTACATAGGGCCTATTTAGGTGTATAGGGGTTACCACAATTTTATTTCAAAATCCAAACCTTTTATCTTTATCCATGTTCTTAAACATCAAAATAAAAAATACAATCCAAATTTTATCTTTAACCTTGGGCAAAAAGGTAAACCATGACCCTTGCTATCGGAGGGGTTTTTTAGTTTGGAGATCATGGCTTCATCTTTGTGCCATGGTTTTAATTTTATCAGAAATATAATTTTAACTCCTTGTCCATTTTATATTTATATATGTTAAATTATAATTTATATGAATGTTCACTAATTAATTATTAGTTAGTATATCAATTCCTACTTAGTTAGGTAACTATTTTAGTTATTAGCAAAAATCATTTAATATCTATAAGGAGATAAGTTTGAATCGTTTGTATTCTTGTTCATTTTTAATAACATGCATGAAAGTTTGTTTTGTTATTTTTTGAATTTGAATCTACACATTGTGTTTAGTTTGAACATGCATGCATAAGAATAATGAGATTTTTGTGTACATGTTTTGTAAAATTGTACATTTTGTTTATCAATAAATGAGTTCAACAAGGGTGTGGGCTAGTTAATGGATTTCGATGTAGGAGTTTCAAATGCACTCCCTATTACATGAACAATACAAAGGTTTTTTAAAACTTTGATCAATTTCACTTTTGTCAAACTTGATGAGGTGATATTACTAATGGTACCCACCATTATGTGCCACATATAATCCACAAGTGAACAAGACATTGAAATCTTGAATTTAAAGTTTTGGTTTTAGGATTTTGATTTGGGTTTGGATTTTTGGATTTGAAATTAAAGTTTGAATTAAGGATTTGGTTTTAAGGTTTGGGTTTGGGGGTTTGGATTATAGCTTTGGTGATTTGGAGTTAGGATTACAATTTTAGTTTTAGGATTAAAGTTAGGGTTGTAGTTTGAAGTGTTGAGATTAGGGTTTTAGTTTTAGGGAGGTTAGATTTAGCATTCAAAGTAGGGTTTGAGGATTAAGGTCTTAGTTTTACGGTTTGTGTTTAGGGTTTTACTTTTAAAGGTAAAGGTTAGGGTTTTAATTTTAAGGGTTTGGGTTTAAATTTTGGTTTTAAAGTTTCAAATTACAATATGGGTTTATATGTGATCACCACATTTGAACAAGGTGTTTTTCAAAATTGATAAAATAGTGTTTTTTGTAGTTCACTTTTGTACATGAAACATGACAATGTTTGCATTTATGATGCATTTTTTATGGAATTGGTTGAACAATCTCGTTTGTGATAATGCCATCCTTAAAACATATTTCATCAATGATGTAGTTGGGGATCAATTCTAATGGCCCACAATATAAGAATAAATTGTGTTGGGCATCACCATATTATAATTCCAGGGTTGCATTGGGTTCATTGATGGCACGTTCATCAAGATCCATAAACCTTATGGGTGTAGTCACAATCAAACGAACCAAAAGCATGTTGGGCAACCGCCAAAACTTTATAAAAATTGTAAAATTGTTAGATATATTTTTGTGGTGCCACTTTAATGCCATGTTAATCATGGAATGTAGTGCTAAATGACTAATATGAACATTGAAGAATTCAAAAAAAATATTCAAAAAAAATATTTTGGGTTTTGGTTTTAATAAAAGACCTTTGAACTTGAAAAATAATTGCATAAAAAATAATCAATTTTACAAATTATTAAATTGAAGACTATCTTTATAAAGGAATTTTGATGAAAAAAAACTTGAGATGATATTAATTGATTATCCACATTAAAAAAAAACTCACAATTTGAAAGTTGTGAAATTTAAAATTTTTAAAAATTAAAAATCTATTGAACATAATTTCAAAAATCCTTTACCACATGTAAATGGGGTGTAATGTACATGACATCTAAAACAAAGTTGTAGTTTATGAGGTAAAAAAATGTTAAATAACTAAAATATTTTCATAAAATTTGAAATTAAGATAATTTTTCAAAAAAAACACATAATTTGGTAAAATCTATACACTTTTTAAAAATTCTTAGTTATTCATGAAAAGTTAATACAAAAAATGTGATGTATTGAAAAAATTATATGTATTTTTAATAACATATTGCAAAAGATTTCATCCCACAAGTCCTTTCTATGATAAAGTGAAAATGACCAAAAAAATATTGTAGTCTTTCAGTCCTTCATCATCATTGACTCATTTGATGTGATTGCATTTTTACAATGATGTGGCCCACAAAGTTTGGTTTAACAGGCACAAGATAATCTATTCAATGAACAACATTGTGGTTGTTGATGTGTACATAATGTAAGCGGAGTGTTGGATTGTTGGATTGAAAAGGAAATGGAGACAATTGATGAAAAGGTTTCATTCCAAAAAACTTAAGTACATAGCTTTGTTTAGAACCACAATTATCTTTATAAACATTTTGCATAGATGTTAAATGGACTTCAAATTTGAAATTATAGGCAAACAAATGCCCAATCTTACTAACCATGGATGGGATGGAGATTTCTAATTTTACAGGTTTAAAATCTTTTAATTAATTTTTGCTTTGAACTCATCCTCATTTATAACTTTTCCTAAGAGTATTAAAGTGACTACTTTTGACCTTATTCATTTTGCCAACAGTAATTTGCATGTGTGCCCACATTAGAACTAAACCTTGTTTTGAATCCACCGCCATAGTGCATGCCATATGTTCTATTTGTATTTTTAAAAATCTGCTTTTAACTTACTTTTATAATGTGAAGTTTGAAAGTTAATGCACAATAGTGAAGAACTATTTTGTTTTTGATCATTCAAATAAAAATATTCCACATACAAATGGTTTATGATGGATTTTGTTGTTATTTTCTTTCTACTTGTTAAGTAGATTGCCAAGGATATTTAGTTGTCTACTTTACCATGTTTTTGCCCAATATTTTAAATAATTAATCAATATATGATTATGTAACTAAAAATTACTATGTGTAATTAGTCTATTATTTTTTTAAATATTGAATTAGGTAGTTTATTAAATAATTAATTAATGAATAACTAGGTTTTTCATTAGTTAATTAGTAAGCTAGTTAGTTAGTCACATACTTATTTAATTATATAATTTTTTAAAAAAGGATTAAAGATGTGTAATAAGCCTTCTAGTTGTAAGTAGTTTGCAACTAAACTCTTTAATTAGAATATAGTTTACAATTAAGTTGCAAATTCAAATTCTATCCCATAAATTTTGTCTTCGGTTTTCATCTTGAAAAGTATATAAATAAGGTTCTTTTCTTACATTTTCATATTAAATAACATGGGCCATATGGGACGAGTCAATTAAAAAGGCTTAACCCAAAATTTTCAAAAACAATTTATGTACCTACCCCTTACTTACCTTAATTCCCTAACCAACCTATCAAACTAACTACTTGCTTATCTACCTACCTAAATATATATCTAGGATTCTAACCTAGGTAGGTAGGTAGGTGCCTAGTCTAAATAAATAGGTAGGTAGATCCTTTTTACTTACCTATTTTGTTCGGCCTACATACATATTCACCTACTTACGTAAATTGATTTTGGACAAATTTAACATGGCAAATTTTGATTTGCCACATGTCACAATCAAAAAAATTCCAAACATATAAATTAACATCTTAGATTATTTCAAATTTATGTTTAAGATATTTAAAATAAATAATAGATGGGACATGTGGCAACACATCATTTGTTCTCATTGTTCACCAAAATAGTTGCAAATTTTTAGTTGTAAATGACAATACATATATGGCCAATCAAAGGATGAAGGTGTATTTTGTTAAGTTTTTCTTACATCCAAAGTTCATTATCATTTGCGACCAATGTCATATGCAACTTTTCCAACACCACTAATGGGATGTTAGTCACAAATGTCATTTGCAATTAAAAACTAATTGCAAAGACTAGGCATAAATTGCCGCTTTTGTTCTAGTGGTCTTAGACTTCTCCACTAACATGGACATAGATTTGGGGTTTAGGTTATGCTAGGCCCATGTGATGAAAGGTCCAAATCCACAAAGAATGTAGTAGTATATGCAATAGTAGATGTAAGAATAAATGGGATTAATGGTACCATCAATTAAACTTAGCAATGTTTCAAAACATTATTGGTAAGCATTAAATTGTGCAATTCCTAAACTAAAACTTCTTACCACGAAATTTACACTTCAATCTTTACATCTAAAATATTACAGAAAGAAATATAGACGATATATATTTCTATTATAATAATAATCCTATTATTTCAAATGCACAATTATTATAAGGATGCAACAAAATTCATATTATTCTTCATTGCTTAAAACAAAATGAACATAAATTAGTTTAAACACAAAATCCAAAGCAAAATCCAAAACAATTTTTCATGTTTGAATTCTTCTTCTTCTTCTCTTCTACTTTGAAATCATATCCCTAGTAATGATCTCCTTGTCATATTCTCTTCATGAACATTTTCATGGAAGAAAATTAATTCAAATATTCCCTCCAAAAGTATAATTCAAATCCTTTCTTTTGTTCTAATAAGTCCAAAACTACAATGCAAGTCCTCACCAACCCTTAACATTACCCTCCTTTACTTTGGATTCCCTCTTCAAAATCTTGAAAATATAAAGCACAAAATTGAACCTACTAATATAATTACTAAGGTTTATAAAGTACTTAATGTTTCATTATAGATTCATGCATTGAACCTTGAATTATCTAATCTTTTACTATTGAGTTAGGTTGTTGTCATTGAACCTCCCCCTTGAATGGTGTATGGCCATTATCCTCCCCTTTAGTACAAAAACTTATGGTACAAATGCTGTCACAAAATCTATAAATATTATAGTTGCTGATATTGTCACATGATATGTAAAATCTAATTGTATAAACAATGAATGTGTTGATTGTTGTATGTGACTTTGATCTATGATAATAAACAAATTTGCTAAAAGCTTTTCCTATTATTGTGCTACTTCATCTATTCCCTAGGCCATCTTCATTATGCTTCCACCTTTCATTTCTTCATGTTTATTGTTGTTTCTACTTTCATTTTTACAACCTTTCCACTTGGACTTGTTAATTCTACTTCAAATTTAAGACTATTTGTTTTATATTATGCAATTTGTGGTGGGGACTCATATAATAAATTGGGGAATGCCTCCTCATGCACCTTCATAACTATTGTTAAATCTCGCTCTAGATTTTGTAAAATTTGTTACTATTATTTAATTACAATATGATATCATTTAGTGTTGTGTGTAGTCAATGTAACACACTAAGGTGCACTCCCATCAACATGTGTTTTCAACTTTTCATATTTATCATCCTAATGTTTCAATTTTAACTATAACATTTCTTTTTCCACCCTAACCTATTTTAAATCTACATGTAGTTCCAAATTACATTTCTTTTAATTTTCATTGAAAAAATCCATATGTACCTTATGAATGTAGTCACATTAATAGGAGTCACAATAAATGTAATGCATGTTTAATTTTTCATGTTTAGAAGTGATAATTTAATTTGGTGTTGAAAGTATAAGATTTTTTTATATATTAAAGTTCATAATATATCATTGGAACATGTGAATTATTTTGAGAAATATTTGATGAATAAAAAGCTTTCAAAAGCATTCATTAAGCACTATAATGTGTGTTTTTTAAGCTATAAATAGACTTCAAAACTTTTGAAAATTACATATATTTTGAAATTTTAAAAATAAACCTTGATATAATAATAATAATAAAATTTAAATAATTTTTAAAAATATTTAAAATATATATTCTTCCAAAAGTAGTCCTTTAAATAAGCAAGTGTGGTTCATGTTATCTCATTTGCACCCTTATTGAATTGTTGATATTTTAAAACTAACTTCTTCTTCTGCTAAATTTTTTGCGTTGGTTCAATTGTTATTTTAAACCTTATATTTATTTAAATGTAATCTAATATTCCATTGTTAACTACAACTTATTAGCTTCAAAATATTGATATTGTAATTTTAACCTTAACATTTCCAACATCATAACATACTATGCCAATTCATGGAACAACCTTTTAATGGTGTTTCACCTCTTGTCCAATATAATAATGAACTTGATGTTCTTGGAGCGTGAAACAATGAATTGGCATCCTTAGAATGTTCCTTTAATGATTGTCCAATGCTTTTATAAGCTTGGAATTCAAGACCTCCTACACAAAAACCTATAGAAAAACCTAGCATATTTTCTTATGGTGTCACAAGTGCAAGTTTAAGATTCACTTATTGTTTTGGTATTATTGTTGTTGAATGTGTTGGTGAACATGGTTGTTCAAGATTCTATGGTTGGAATCACATATTGATCCCATTCCTTCTTTGCATGTACTTCCTCCCTTTGCATTATTAGACTATGTTTCTACTATTGGAGAACATGACCTTTTTGCTTGTGTGTGATGCAAATTTCTACGAATGGTAAATGTGTTAGAGGTGGAGGTGGTTGTTCCATAGCTCCATGCATCCTTGTCCTTTTACACTTGAACCTTTTCGTCCTCCTCATATTAAGCTCCTATTTTTAGTTTACTCATCTACCACCTCCTCTCCATCTATGAATTTTCCTTAGGAGACACTAGAAGACCTTAGTGGTTTTTTGGACTTCTACAATATGTCCTTTAACTTTATTGCATTTTGTGGCTTAACAACAAATGATTTTTATGGCTAAGACCTTGTTGCTATAGTTGGTCCCTCATATTGTTCCTCAAGGAACCAAGGGTGCATCAATACTTCAATGACAAGTGCAAAATGACACATGTTTTTTCTAGCATTGGATTTGCCCTTTTTTCTCAATCATCTTGGCCTTTGGTCATCTATCAAGTTCCTTGAGTAAAAAACCATCACAAACTTACCAAAATTCATAAATTTGTAAAAAAATTACATAAATTCTATGTTATGGTTAATATGAATGAAATTCGTACATATTCAATATTTAAATATTTAAATGGATGAAACATTTTTTTCAATGACATATGTGAATGTGAATGTTTAATACACAAACAACGCATAATTTTATGCAAAATTATAACACGATAATTGCATGAATTTAATTAAAATATAAATCATGTACATTGCCATCTATTTCTTTCCTTCATTTTGTCCCTTTGCCATTTTTTCTTATTTTTTTGCCTTTCTATGTATATTCCTCTCCTACCGTAATCCCTCATTCTCCATGTTTGTCCCTATTTTCAAATCTATATCTCTTGTAGTCCTATCCTTGCATCCTACTAAACTCTTTTCAAACTTATCTATGATATTACCTATGACCACCAAAACCTATCAGTAGTTGAAATAGATCAGATCTTACCATAATGTTATCAATAGCAATTTTATGAATTTCAAAAATGTATCAACTCAACATGAAAATTATATTATATCTAGTTACTAGATTAGGATAAATTTTTGTTAACAAAATTGATAAAAGTATTCAAATCTAAATTACCTACTTAAAAGTAGATCAACTAAGAGGAATGGGGACCATAAATGGATCACCTTTGAGTGTAGTGCAAAATACAATAACTAAAAATTATGGGGATGGACTAAGAATGGATAGGATCAGATCAGGACTAGAAATGGACTAGCCAAGGATGTAAATTTCATTTGGTCTCACATTTTGAGGAATGTTTAGCAGTTGTTTTTACTTTGTCAGGACTCAGGTTGTGAGTTCCAGATCCAGAGAATCATCAGTTCCAGTTATTTGAAAAAAATCAGAAGAGACGACCGGTTGATTCTGGTTGTTTCAAAAAAACCTTAAAGGACCTGTGGTCTTTATGAAAGAAGAGCAAAGAACAGATGGTTCTATGGCTGCTTATTTCATTTTCTGTTTCTACTAACAGCCCAACATTCTTGGACTTTCGGCTTGCCATAAAGGAGAGAGCCATTAGGTCTGTCATGATGATCTTTAGTTATCAAGCTTCAGTGGGTGTTGAATGCTGGAACCTTAAACCACAAGCCATTCACTAACTAACTTATTGTTGATTCAAAACTTTCCCTTTCAACTACAATGGAAGACAAGCTTTTGATGTGATCAACTCCAACAGTAGTTTACATGTTGAGAATCTGCAACTGTGCCCATTCACTCAACTTGAAGGCTACCTAACATGACTAACTTAATGCTAAATTTGTTGAAAACTGAGAAGAAGCCGGATTCAGATTGATGGGATAAACTTGAGTCAAATTGGGATAGTAAAGACCAAAATTTCGCTCTGAAGTTGCTCCTGGCTTAAGATCCTCGTTGAACAAGGCAAAAATGTAGGTGTCAATTTCGACGCCAGGTCGAAGGGGGGTTCCCAAAGGCTGTGCAACAGTAACATGCCTGACTAAATTGTTGTTGTAGATCTCAGCATTTGCCACACTAGCACCAATTTCATCCGGGTCACCTTGTGAAGGCCACCCACTCTCGGTGAGGATCAATGGGATGTTATTGAAATTCAAAGCCTTCATTGCATAGATGGTAGTATCAAGCATGGCATCTATCAAGGATGAATAGTGAAGCCCTGAATTCGAATCCGTGATCCCAACAGCACCAGGCTCAATCAAGGCATAGTTGAGTGCAATGTTCTGGCCCCCGTCATTACGATAAGCGATGTAGGGATATGCATTGATCATGAAAGGAGATTGGGTGGAGCTCAAAAAACTCAAAAGAGGAGCCATGATGGATGTTGCGATGTTAGGTTGAAAAACGCCGGCTGAGGGTGGGAATGAATTAGCTGTCAATACCCCGAGTGAATGTGGCGTTGAGACTTTGATGTTGGTATCCAAGCTATAAAAGCGGAGAGCTGAGTAGATTTGCTGCATGGCTGGCACAAGTGATGGCCAGATTGACGAGTCGCCACTGAGAACCTGATTATAAGAAACAAAGAGTTGCAAAACGTCATCAGAGTTCATACCCTAATTTAGAGCAGGATCACTAGATGCTTATATGCCTAGTTGCATATCAATTGAACTCGAAAGGGTTGTTATAGTTGCTTAAACAGTTGCATACTTTTAATTTTTTTCATGAAACCTCAAAATTGCCAAAGTTACAAATCTCTTCTTTTTTTTCCCACAGAAATCCAAAATTGTCAAGTTAAGAATCTCGTGTTATTAAAAACAAAATTCCAGAGAATCCCAAGATTGCCAAGTTATGAATCCAGTATTTTCGTTTTGTTACAGAGATAGTTGATTATGTACCTCATTTCCGACCACAATGTAAGTGATTTGTGTGGCAGGGAAGAAATTCTTGACATTGGTCTGGACCCAAGTGAGAGCGGCAGAAGGACTGCTTGCGAGAGAAACGATTTCATTATTTGGGACAGCAATGATGACGGAAATACCCGTGTTTGCAAACGCACTGAGCACCATCGGATTCGTATCATAAATCTTCACGTTCTTGATGCCAAGTGTCTGCACCAGGTTTGCCACCACCGTCGGCTGCGGCAAGTTATCCGCCACAAGACCATAGTTCACTCCGATCGCTCCTTCCACTGCATGGTATGTACAAATCCTTTGTGTTACAGAAGACCTTCCACTCAACCCATCAGAAAAGAACTCACCATATTCATCACAAAAAAAACTCACAATTTTCATCAGAAACTGATCTCAAGCATCCAACAAGATGTACATACCGACTGTGCAATGGAAGCACACGAGGAGGTGCCAAAGCACCAAACCTCCAATGCAATTCTTCAGCATCAAAGAGACTAGTGAATATGAAGAAGATCCAAATGTCCAGCAGCTTCCACTACTACAGCTGCTTCTCCTCGCCATGAGTACTACAACTTCACTGGCAAAACAGCTTCACTCCAGAAACTTATTATTATCAGAGCACAAAGAATTCTCACAACCCAATGAATTCTCAAAATATTTATATCAAGCACACATCTGCAGGTCTCCTGCAAAACCCATCTCCTTGAATTTCTTGTTGTCGTGCTTAGACTTTGTGAGGCACATTTTAAAAGGGTCGTCGGCATTCTTCCCTGACAAGTTTGCCTGCTTTTTTGTCTCTGGCTTGTATCTTTGTTTACCGCATTTTGCTACGATCTGACGCATCAACAAGGCATCCCAAAAAAGGAAGCTATTACGTGGATTGACTACACTGCACTGATGATCATGCGTGAGTTGAGCGGCATTTTTCGCTTCATGTGCCGAAGATGTCGCCTTCTTTCTCCTTCCTTGTGGCGCCAGTCAACCAGCACGCCGTCAGTACTGTGCGCCATGCAGGATGGTAAGTCGTCAGCGAACAATTTTCTGTTAGCTTCCAGTTCTCTACCTAACAGCAGGCCTCTATCAGTATTTACCACATGCAGTGTGCACTGTTTAGTTTCTCCCCCATCCCCACCCATGACCCTGAAAAGAAATACTGTAAAAGTGAGAGACTATTGAACTCTTACCACCTGGGCCAATCATTGTAGTTAACCAATGAGAAAGAGTGATTTATCTTGACGAGAAAGAGTCATTTTCTACTACTAGCTCTCTACCAGGGCCGTGGTGACAGGAGCATTTTTCCCGGTCCCCAAGCAGTTTCACAATGTTTTTCTACAAATCTTCATCCAAAAGTAGTGTACATGGCATTTTCCTGCTGCCGTCAGGGTATGCTCTAACCATGATGGTTGCTGAGCTCACAGGCTTGTTTCACCTGCTTCCTAACAATTCACAGTTTCTACCTATTAATAACTCAACTGTGGGTTGTTACCAGTAGATACGTCAGAAAAAACCCCCGCCATGGCGCCCCTCCTTGTGCTCTTTGTACCATTGGAAAGCTCTCAATGAGTAGGGGAGCAGCAAGGTAGTAGTTCAATAGCATTTAGGCTCATAGTGCAAAGGTTATTGAATGTTGAACATTTCTTTCAAAGAAAATTCAATAAAATAAATAAATAAATAACTTTCAGAAATTGGGGCCCACTCTTGATACTGTTGGAAAGCTCTAAATGAGTAGAATTCAATGGAGCTGATTTTGCAATTTTTAGACCTAATTTTGAGTAATTCCTATCCCTGAAAAATTAATCAGAAATATTATTATTATTATTATTTCCTTTGCTTTTGAAACTCAAAGAACATGTGTGGAAGTATAAAAAATTGGCTCCAAAACAACAACAAAATTGTCCAAAGTTGCCACTAGTCATATTATATTTGCTTGCTCATGTAAAATGATAATAAATGTAGGCCTAGTCCCATTTGATTGGGGCACACTAGATATAATTCTTTTGCCAAAACAGAGGTCCATTGGCTTAGGCTTAGAATTAGTTTGAAGTTTCAATTTTATTTTATTTTTGAAAAAAAAACCTTCACTACTATTTTATTGCCAACAAGAAACTCATGCACACAAAAGGAACATTCATGCAACTTCCACAAGGTTGAAAGCAATGAGAGAATGTAGGCCTGAAAATGAGGAGCAATTGAATATGAAACTTAAATTTGAGGTCACTTTGTGTTGAATTTAAGGCATGCCAAAAGTAACTACACCATTGATATTACTCAGGTAC
>Ga0116229_10004049_pt1 | contig 24077 bp, 24 predicted proteins | sample S1TSphgellanicum_3_FD_87313 | JGI IMG/M metagenome (GOLD analysis project Ga0116229, IMG submission 87313) | Host-associated microbial communities from peat moss isolated from Minnesota, USA - S1T2_Fc - Sphagnum magellanicum MG | ecosystem: Host-associated > Plants > Peat moss > Unclassified...
GTGACACCCTCGAGCTGCTGCCCGACGATGCGATCGTCGAGCGCTTCCAGGTACAGCGTGATGTCCGGCAGCTCCGGCACGGCGCTCTGCCCGGCGCTCTAGTCGAGTCGCACGCCGGCAACCAGGATCTCGCTCATCGCCCGCGCCTTGGCGCGTGCCTCCTCGATGCTCGCTCCCAGTGCCAGCGATACTCCCATGCGCCGGTGCCCACGGACCTCCGGCTTGCCGAATAGTCGCAGTGCCGTGTCCGGCGCCGCCAGCGCTGCATCCACATCGGTGTAGCGAATGCTGCTGGAGTTGCCGTCCACCAGCAGCGCGCACGACGCCGCCGGGCCGCGCTGGCGAATCACCGGAATCGGCAAACCCAGTATCGCCCGTGCATGCAGCGCGAACTGCGACAGGTCCTGCGAGATCAACGTCACCAGTCCGGTATCGTGCGGCCGGGGCGACACCTCGCTGAAGTACACCTCATCGCCGGCGATGAACAGCTCGACGCCGAACAGTCCGCTGCCGCCCAGGTTGGCGGTGACCGCGGAGGCAATGTGCTGCGAGCGCTGCAGCGCCCGTGGCGTCATCGGCTGCGGCTGCCAGGACTCGCGATAGTCGCCGTCGACCTGCAGGTGGCCGATGGGCTCGCAGAAGCTGGTGGCGCCTGCATGCCGGATGGTCAGCAGCGTGATCTCGTAATCGAAATGCACGAAGCCCTCGACGATCACGCGTCCGGCGCCTGCGCGCCCGCCGCGCTGCGCATGCTGCCAGGCGGCATCGATCTGCGACTCTTCGCGCACTGTGCTCTGGCCCTTGCCGGAGGAGCTCATCACCGGCTTGACCACGCATGGCAGGCCGAGCTCGCCGATCGCGGCGCGATACTCCTGCTCGGTGCCGGCGAATCGATAAGGCGAGGTCGCCAGCCCCAGGGCCTCCGCCGCCAGTCGACGAATACCCTCCCGATCCATCGTCAGTCGCGCCGCGCGTGCGGTCGGAATCACCTGGTGACCCTCGGCCTCCAGCTGCAGCAGCATCGGCGTCGCGATCGCCTCGATCTCCGGCACGATCAGGCGCGGCCGCTCGCGCTCCACCAGCGCACGCAGCGCCGCCCCGTCCAGCATGTCGATCACTTGCGACTGGTGCGCCACCTGCATCGCCGGCGCATTGGCGTAGCGGTCCACCGCGATCACCTCGCAGCCAAAACGCTGCAGCTCGATCGCGACCTCCTTGCCCAACTCACCCGCGCCCAGCAGCATGACGCGCGTCGCGGAAGCGGAGCGCGGAGTTCCCAGCGTGACCATGCGCGCACAATAATCGCATTGCGCCCGCGCGCGCCAGTCTGTCGCACCAGCGCCAGCCGTTCGCGCCGGCGCATCGCACCCGCGCTGGCTACCGGTGCAGCTGTCGCTCCAGCCGTCGGCGATAGATCAGCCCGCGTACCGAGCACCAGTTTGCGGTCTCGGTCTGTATCACCACCAGGTACCTGACGTCAGTGGCCTCGAAGATCTCCAGCAGGTCACTGATGCGTGCGTCCTGCACTGTCTGCCAGTCGATCGCTGGCACGTCGTGCGTAGGAGTCATGATGTCGACGGCACGCGGTTCGAGGCCGGCGACGCCACTGCGCAGCTTCGCACGGCGGGCTTCGCGCGCCGCGCTGGCATCTTCCGCCGTGAGTACGCCAATGACAGATGCCTCGCGTACCACCAGGAAGGCGCGCACGCCAAGCCGGAACATTTCATCGATGACCACCTCGATGCCGGTATCGTCGGCGATCGTGCGCGGCGGATTTTCCAGGAAATCGTTCATCGCTCGCACCGCGGGGTCGCTGGCAACCAGCCGCGGCTGCAGTGGTCTTGAACGCAGCGACCTGGTAGCCAGCGGGCTGGCCGGAGTCGCCAGCAGATAGGGATGGCTCACGTGCACCTCCAAGGAATAGCGCCGATGAAAATCTGGACTGCTATCCGACTGACGGCGCCTGGCACGTGAAGTTCCGCGTGTAACCGTTTATTCACGCGCAGCTTCGTGCGCGCTACTGGATCAGTGAGTTCCTCAGGGCATACGTCGTCATGTCGGCGTTGCTCTGCAGGTTCATTTTCTCCAGGATCCTGCTGCGGTAGGTGCTCACGGTCTTCACTGACAGCGACAGTTCCCTGCCAATCGCCGAGACTGCGCGGCCGGCGGCGATCTTGCAGAAGATCTGGAATTCGCGCTGCGACAGGCAACCATGCAGCGGCTGGTCGCTGGTCGATTTAGGATCGCATGCCAGCATCTCGGCCAGGTCGGGACTGACGTAGCGCCGGCCCCGCATGATCATGCGCGTTGCCGTCAGCAGGTCCTCGGGCGCGCATTCCTTCGGCAGATAGCCGCTGGCGCCGGCCTTGAGCGCGCTCAGTCCATACTGGCGCTCGGAAAAACAGCTCAGGACCAGCACTTTCGTCTGCTCATGACTGGTGCGCACGGCGCGCAATACATCGAGGCCGTTGCCGCCCGGCATGTTGATGTCCAGGATCAGCATATCCCACTGGCCCGTTCGGAGGCATGCGAGGGCTTCTTCAGCGCTGGCCGCCTCGCCGATCTCGGTGACACTGGGATCGTCCTTGAGGAGCTGGCGCAATCCTGCGCGTACTGTCGGATGATCGTCTGCAATCAGTATCTTGGCCATGGTCTCCCTCTGCGTTGTCGCTGTCGTGTCGTAAGGCGTCGTGTCGTAAGGCGGCACTGTATGGAGGGGACGATATCAAGGATGCCGGCTCGCGCCTCTGCGACAACGTCGGACGATGAAGTAGGCATCGGCTGACGCGCCGGAGCCGCGCACCACCGCTGTCGTCAATGAGCGACGGCTGCGCCGTCCGACGACCCTTCGGCGATCTCCGGCCGATCCAGGAATGCGCTGATGATCGGGTTCAGCCACTCCGGCCGCCCCGAGAACGTCAAGTGATCGGTGCCCGGCAGCACGCACAGCTCCGCCTGAGGCAGCGCATGAAATATCATTAACGTATGTTCCAGCGTAATCGCATCGCGATCCCCTGAAATCACCAGCACCGGCCGGTAGATCTTCGACAGCATCTCCAGGTTGAGTTCGCTCTCGGTCGGGGACGTCAGCCACAGCTGCGCGAGCTTCTCTTCCACGGTGGTCGGCTTGTGGTTGCTGTGCGCTTCGTGCGCGTCGCGCAGCCCCTGCAGTTGCTCGGGTTGCAGTCCTTCCGGGGCGATATTCACCCCGCTGATCACCAGCCGCCGCACCAGGTCGGGATGGCGCACCGCCAGCATCAGCGCCAGGATGCCGCCATCGCTAAATCCAACGACGTCCACCCGCTTCAGCTTCAGTGACTTCACCAGCGTCGCGGTGTCTTCCATCATCGAGGTGTAGCTCAGCGGCCCCTTGACGTCCGGTGTGTGGCCCTGTCCCACCTGGTCCGGGGCAATCAGGTGGTGACGCAGCGAGAATTCGTCCAGCTGCCGTTCGAACGAATGCTCGCCGGAGTCCCCGCCGCCGTGCAGCAGCAGCAGCGTCGGCCCGCTGCCGCGCTCCGCGTAGTACATCCGGTGTCCATGGATCGAGACGAAATGCCAGCGCGTCGGCTGCGCCACCGCGCTCGCCGCGTCGATACCGAGTGACGCCAGCAGCATCGCCAGCAGGCGCGCTATCGCCCCTCGGCTCGCACGGCCGCCCGCACGGCCGCCCGCCGCGCCGCCCGCACGGCCGCCCGCACGGCCGGTTGCGCCGCGCGTCATGGCACCGCCGCCAGGATCTCGTCGGCGAGCGTGTCGTAGTCCTGGTCGAAGTGGTGGCCGCCGCTCTTGGCCAGCACGCTGGCGCCGACGGCGGCGGCGGTAGGGGTGGTGCACAGGCTGTTGGCGCCTTCATCCCGACCGTAGATGCACTGCAGATGCAATTTCGACAGCTTCTGCAATTCCGGCGCTATCGGCATGCCCGAGCTATTGTGCACGCCCAGCCAGCCGGTGGTCTCCACTTCGAACGCGGTACTGCGCTCGGGCGACAGCAGCGACACCAGGCTGACGTCGGCCGCCAGGTCCGCCGGCAGCCGGCTGACCAGGAACGGCAGCACGTCGGCGCCGAACGAGAAGCCGATCAGCACCACCTTCTGCTGGTGCCAGCGCTGCTGGTAGTAGCGCATGATGCGCGCCAGGTCGCTGGCAGCGAGCGCCGGGGATTTCTGTTTCCAGTAGTAGCGCAGCACATCGACGCCGACGACGCTCATGCCCTTGGAGGCGAGGATGCCAGCCAGGCTGCGGTCCAGGTCGCGCCAGCCGCCATCACCCGAATAGATGATTGCAAATGCATCACGGCCAGTGCGCTCATGATGATCAGGCAACGCGCCGCGCTGCGCGGCGGTTGACTCAACGACTGCCAGCGGCAGGTCGCCGACGCCGTTCTGGCTGCGCTCGATGCCGATGCTGTCCAGCGCCGAGCGATACGCATCGTGCAGCGGCGCGCCGGCTGTCACTGCCGTCGCGTCGGCGGCGATGGCCGTGGGCGACGCCCCTGGTATGGCCAGCGCAAATTCGCGTTCGCCGGCACTGGCGGCGCCATCGAGCAGGATCCGCGTGGGCACCTCGGTTCCGAGCTTCTCCGGCCTGATAACCGCCTGGCCTCCTGCATGCTCCTCCGGGTGGTCGCAGAACGGCCGTTGCACCGCAATCTCATGCTGCGGATCGATCATCACCGCGGCGCTGAAGGCCACCGGCGGCGCCTGCAGCTGCCCCATGTAGACCAGCGTCGCGCCAGGACCTGCGCCCAGGAGCGCCGGCGCCAGGTACTGCGAGTTATTGGTCGCGCGCTGCAGTACCCGGCTGTAGTCCTCGAGCAGTCCCGGCATGTACAGGCACTCGGCCAGCGGCCGACGTGCCACCCACAGCAGGAACTGCGGCGTATCGATGCCGATCACCAGTTGCCCGGCGCGCGCAAAATCCCGTGCCGTCTCCTCTTCCGCCTGGCTCCAGCCGCGCGCGCCCGAGAACAGGTAGATGAATCCTTTCTGCGTAAGCCACGGCGGGTAGTAGCGCACGCGGCCAAACTGCGCGGTATCTACATTGCGCGGCGCGCGCGTATGCACCAGGTAGCCGGCCACCGCCAGCAATACCAGGACCACGGCACTGATGGCCAGCGACTTGATCAGCGAAATTTCGCCAGCGTCTTCGCCAGCGCCTGTGGGCCAGGATTGAGCTTGGCGTACGGAATCTGGTTGAGCGGCTGATCGGGCGTGGCGTTCAGCTGGTGCAGCTCAGGCTGGTCGCTGCCGATGTACAGCAGTCCGGTCAGGTACTCGCCCTGCTTCAGCCGCTGCTGGATGGTCTGCAGTGCCACCGCGCGATCGGTCGCGTCGTACTGCGCGTCGACCTTGCGCAGCAGCACCCGGCTGCCATCGTGCATGCTGACCGCCAGCCTCTCACCGGGCGCGTAGTCCGCCGCGATCTCGCGTGCCGGCGGCACGAAGTCGGTGTGCACCATCTCCTCGTAGTGCTCGCGCGTGTAGGCGTAGCTGCGGGTCGAGCCCTCGTGATCGTTGAAGGTGACGCACGGCGAGATGATGTCGATCAGCGAAAATCCCTGGTGATGCATCGCCGCCTGCAGCAGCGGCACCAGCTGTCCCTTGTCGCCGGAGAAGCTGCGCGCGACGAACGAGACGCCGAGCGTTATCGCCAGCTGCACCGGGTCAATTGGCGGCTGGTTGTTGACCTCGCCCTTCTTGGCGGTGCTGCCGATGTCGGCCGAGGCCGAGAACTGGCCCTTGGTGAGGCCGTAGACGCCGTTGTTCTCGATCACGTACACCATGTTGATGTTGCGGCGGATCGCATGGCAGAACTGGCCCAATCCGATCGACAGCGTGTCGCCGTCGCCGGAGACGCCGATGTAGGTCAGCTTGCGGTTGGCCGCATTGGCGCCGGTGGCGATCGACGGCATGCGCCCGTGCACCGAGTTGAAGCCGTGGCCGCCGCTGACGAAATACGCAGTAGTCTTCGACGAGCAGCCGATACCGGACAGTTTCACCACGTCCTGCGGCAGCAGCGCGTCCAGCCAGCACGCCTCTACAATCGCCGCCGTAATCGAATCATGCCCGCAGCCCGCGCACAGCGTTGAATTGACGCCCTCATAATCACGCCGCGTCAGCCCCAGGGCATTGCGCGGCATCTGCGGGCGCGTGATCTTCGGTTTCGCCATGAATGTCATAGGGGTGCTCGGTAAGCGCTGCGCTGACTTGCGGGTGAGTCAGCCGACCAGCTGCGCCTTGTGCCGCTCCGGGGTGATCACCGCTGCCACGCCATCGTAGACGTAGCTGGCTGGGATCGGCATGCCGTTGTAGTGCAGGATCGAGCGCAGCCGGGTCTTCTCCACACCGGTCTCCATGATCAGCAGCGAGCGCAGCTGCGCGTCGCGATTCTGCTCCACCACGAAGTTGATCCGGTGCGACTGCAGGAACGGCTCGACGTCATCGCTGAACGGAAAGCCGCGCACCCGCAGGTAATCGGTGTGGATGCCCTGCGCCGCCAGCCGCAGCCGCGCCTCGCGCACCGCCGCATCGCCGCTGCCGAGCGATACGATGCCGATCTCGGTCTTGACCTCGCTGCGCTCGACCACCGACTTCGGCAGCAGCCGCGCGGCCGTCAGCCACTTCTTGCGCAGCCGGTCCACCACCAGCTGGTATTCCTTCGAGTCCTCGGTATAGGCGCCGTACTGCGAGTGACCCGACCCGCGGGTAAAATAGGCGCCCTTCGGGTGCACGCCCGGCAGCGTGCGTTGCGGGATGCCGTCGTTGTCGTGATCGTAGTAGCGCCAGAAGCGATCGATCTTCGCCAGCTGCTCGGCGTCGAGCATCTTGCCGCGATCGGGCTGGTAGTTCGCATCCCACTGGAACTCCGGGCACATCCAGTCGTTCATGCCGATATCCAGGTCCGACAGCACCAACACCGGGGTCTGCAGCCGCTCGGTCAGGTCGAAGGCCTTGACCGCAAATTCGAAGCACTCCTCCGGATTGGCCGGATACAGGCATACCTGGCGTGTGTCGCCGTGCGAGGCATAGGCCGCCGAGTGCAGGTCGCCCTGCTGCGTGCGCGTCGGCATGCCGGTGGACGGTCCGACGCGCTGGATATTGAACACCACCGCCGGCACCTCGGCGTAGTAGGCCAGCCCGAGGAATTCCTGCATCAGCGACAGCCCGGGACCCGACGTCGCGGTGAACGCCCGGGTGCCGTTCCACGCCGCTCCCAGCACCATGCCGATCGAGGCCAGCTCGTCCTCGGCCTGGATCATGATGTAGTTCCTGCGGCCGGTGTCGGCATCGATGCGCAGCTTCTCGCAGAAGCCCTTGTAGGCATCCATCAGCGAGGTCGACGGCGTAATCGGATACCAGGCGCCGACCGTGGCACCGGCGTATACGCAGCCGAGCGCCGCCGCAGTGTTGCCGTCGATGATGATGTGCCCGGCGGTGGCATCCATCTTCGCCACCGACAGCGGCAGCGGGCAGCTGAAATGCTCGCGCGCGTAGTCGTAGCCGAGCTGGATCGCCTTCATGTTGGCGTCCAGCAGCTTGGGTTTCTTCGCATAGGTCTCGGCCAGCAGCGTGCGGATGATTTCGAGATCCAGGTTGCACAGCGCCGCCAGCACGCCGGCGTAGCAGATGTTCTTCATCAAAATTCGGGTGCGCACGCCCGAAAAATTGTCGTTGCACAGCCGCGCCAGCGGCACGCCGATCACCGTGACGTCGTCGCGCATCAGCAGCGCGGCGCGCGGCCAGGTCGAGTCATAGATGAAATAGCCGCCCGAGGCCACCTCCGCCAGGTCGCGCGCGTAGGTCTCGGCGTTCAGCGCCACCATGATATCGGTGTGGCCGGCACGGGCGCGGTGCGCGTCGCGGGTCACCCGGATCTCGTACCAGGTCGGCAGCCCCTGGATATTCGACGGGAAGTAATTCTTCCCCACCACCGGCACGCCGCTGCGAAAGATGGCCTTCATCAGCAGGCCGTTGGCACTGGCCGAGCCGGTGCCATTGACGGTCGCGATCCTGACGACGAAGTCGTTTACGCGGTCTTGAGTCTTGGCGACCGGCATGCCGGACCCCCATCGGCGGCCTGCGGCCAGTGAATCGTCGACTTCTGCATGTCCCAGGCCGCCGTCGGGCAGCGCTCGGCGCACAGGCCGCAGTGCACGCACAGGTTCTCGTCCTTGACCATCACGCGCGCGGTCTGCGGCAGTGCCGCCGACACGTACAGCGGCTGCGTCGGCTCCAGCGCCGGCGCTCGCAGCCGCCCGCGCAGATCCGCTTCATCGCCGTTGTGCGTGATCGTCAGGCAGTCGACCGGACAGATGTCGATGCAGGCATCGCACTCGATGCACAGCCTGGCCTCGAACACCGTCTGGATGTCGCAGTTCATGCAGCGCTGCGCTTCCTGCGCCGCCTGCTCCGGCGTGAAGCCCAGCTCCACTTCTATATCGAGCTTCTTGAAGCGCTCCTTGAGCGACACGTGCGGCATCAGCCGCCGCTCCAGGATCGTATAGTCATTCTTGTATGACCACTCGTGCATGCCCATCTTGCGGCTGGAGAGTGTCACGCCGCGCGCCGGCCGCGCGCTCACGTCGGCGCCGCTGCACAGGTTATGGATCGACAGCGCCGCCTGGTGGCCGTGTTCGACCGCCCAGATGATGTTCTTCGGTCCCTGCGCCGCGTCACCGCCGAAGAACACCTGCGGCAGCGTCGACTGGAACGTGACCGGGTCCACCACCGGCTTGTCGTGCCGGTCGAACGCCATGCCGATGTCGCGCTCGATCCAGGTGAACGCGTTCTCCTGGCCGATCGCCAGGATCACATCGTCGCAGCCGATGACCACCTCGCGCAGCACGCGCTCGCTGCGGATGACGCCGGCGTCAAGCTCGTATTCCATTTCCTCGAACAGCATTCCGGTCAGCCGGCCGTCCTCGATCACGAACGACTTCGGCGCGTGATTCACGATGATCTCGACGTTCTCTTCTTCCGCGTCCTCGAGCTCCCAGGCCGACGCCTTGAAGAAGCCGCGCGGCTTGCGCGCCATGACCTTGACACTCTTCGCGCCCAGGCGCAGCGACGTGCGGCAGCAATCCATCGCGGTGTTGCCGACGCCGATGATGAGTACCCGCTCGCCAATCGAGCCGATGTGGCCGAATGCCACGGATTCCAGCCAGGTGATGCCGATATGGATGCGATCCGACTGGCGCCGCCCCGGCAGCTCGAGTTCCTTGCCCTTGGGCGCCCCCGAACCGATGAACACTGCGTCGTACCCGCCATCCGCCAGCAGCCTGGCAAGGCTCGTGATCGGCTTGTTGGTGGTGAGCGTGACGCCCATGCCGAGGATCATGTCGATCTCTTGGTCCAGCACCGTCTGCGGCAGGCGAAACGACGGGATATTGCTGCGCATCAGCCCGCCCGGTACCGCGTTCTGCTCGAAGATCGTCACCTCGTAGCCCAGCGGCGCAAGATCATTGGCGACTGTCAGCGACGCCGGTCCCGCGCCGATGCAGGCGATGCGCTTGCCGTTGGGCGCAGCGGCGCGTGGCAGCAGGCCGTCGAGATCGCCCGCAAGATCGGCGGCGACGCGCTTCAGGCGGCAGATCGCGACCGGCTTGTCCTCGACCCGACCGCGCCGGCAGGCCGGCTCGCACGGCCGGTCGCACACGCGCCCGAGGATGCCCGGGAACACGTTCGACTGCCGATTGAGCATGTAGGCGTCGGTGAAGCGCTGCTGTGCGATCAGCCGGATGTACTCCGGCACGTCGGTGTGCGCCGGGCAGGCCCACTGACAATCCACGACGCGATGGTAATAATCCGGATCTGCGGTGTCCGTCGGGTTCATGGCAGCCGTCGGCTTCATAGTCCTCTTGTATAGCAAATCAACCGTCAGGATGCGAACCACCCATGTCCGGAATCGCAGCGGAAATCGCGCCCACCGAACTCAAACTGCGACGTCGCTCGCGGCTGCTGGAAGTCAGCTTTGCCGATGGCAGCCGCTTCGAGCTGCCGTTCGAATATCTGCGGGTGCATTCACCATCGGCCGAAGTGCGCGGCCATGGCGTCGGCGAAGGCGTGCTGGTCACCGGCAAGCAGGACGTGATCGTCACCGCGGTCGAGCCCATCGGCCAGTACGCAGTGCGGTTGTTGTTCGATGACGGCCACGATACGGGCCTATTCACCTGGAAGTATCTGCATGAGCTCGGCTCGCAGCGCGAGCGCAACTGGGCGCAGTACCTGGCGCGCGTCGCCAGCGCCGCTGACGTCGCTAGCGCCGACCGGGACGCTGGCGGCGACTGACGTCCCGGCGGCAAGTCTCGCGACGGCGGCGCGTGACGCTCCGGCAGCAATCGACGTTCCGGTGGCAATCCACGTTCCGGTGGCAATCCACGTTCCGGTTGCACAAAAAGAAAGGCCGGGCGTTTACACCCGGCCAAATCTTCACAAGACCCCCACTCGGTTGAAGCCTTCTGGGCTATCAACCGGAGCGGGATTCTGGGGTAACTCCGGCCGGATTACCAGCCTTTTTGACCGAGTCCAGACAGATAAAATATCAGCCACTTCGAGAGCATATAAGACCAAATTGGTCCTTTTCAGTAGCCCGGCACATCGTTGGATGCCAACTGCCCCGTCGTAGTGCATGCGGCACTTCGGCAACCCCCATAGAATGGCCCCGCGCCGGCAAATGGCCTACCGGCATACCGCTTATGCCGGCATTATGAAACCTGGCGTCGGCATGGAACCCATGATGAGTCAAAACCCCGGTAGCACAGACTTTGGATTCCAAGAGGTGCCCTGGCGGGAGAAGGCGCGTCGCGTGCGCGGCGTATTCGACTCCGTGGCGGCCCGCTACGACCTGATGAACGACCTGATGTCAGGCGGCGCGCACCGGCTGTGGAAGCAGTTCCTGCTGTCGCTCACCGGGCTGCGGCCCGGCGACCGCGCACTGGACATCGCCGGGGGCACCGGCGATATCGCCGCCGGGCTCGCGCGCCAGGTCGGCCCCTCGGGACTGGTGCTGCTGGCTGATATCAACGCCACCATGCTGGACCAGGGCCGCGACCGACTCACTGATCGAGGCCTGGTCGGCAACATGCAGTACGTCCAGGCCGATGCTGAGCGCCTGCCGTTTGCCGACAGCAGCTTCGATTGCGTGACTATCGCCTTTGGCCTGCGCAACGTCACCGACAAACCGGCGGCGCTGGCCTCGATGCAGCGGGTGCTCAAGCCCGGCGGACAGCTGCTGGTACTGGAATTCTCCCGCCCGGTGCTGCCGGCCCTCGCTCGCCTCTACGACCTGTATTCGTTCAACGTGCTGCCCCTGCTCGGTCGCGCAGTCGCCGGTGACGCCGACAGCTATCGTTACCTTGCCGAATCGATCCGCCGGCATCCGGGCCAGCAGGAACTGCTCGAGATGATGACCGCCGCCGGACTGTCCAGCTGCCGCTACCACAACCTGACCGGTGGCATCGTCGCCGTGCACCGCGGGTACCGGTATTGATGATGGCAGCGGCGATCGAGCGCCTGCTCGACCATGCGGTAGCGCGCGCCCTGGCCGACTCGCCGCGCGCCACCGAATTGATCGAGGCACTGCGCGGCCGGCGCCTGTCGATACAGGTGACCGGCACCCCGCTGCGCGCCCTGATCGAATCCACCGGCAGCACCCTCAAGCTGCTGCACCTGGCCCCCGCCGCCGGCGACCCCGCCGCGCACGCCGACGCGACCATCATCGGCGCGCCCCTATCCCTGCTGGCGCTCACCGGCGACGACCCGCAGGCCGTCATCCGCCGCGGCGACGCGCGCATCGAAGGCGATGCCGAGATCGCACAGCAGTTTCGCGAACTCGGCCTGCTGCTGCGGCCCGATCTCGAGTCCGGCATCGCGCGACTGCTTGGCCGCAGCGGCGCGCACATCGCGATGCGCGGCCTGCGCGCGGCCGCCGACTGGACGCGCACGGCGGCCTGGACCCAGGTGCGCAACACCGCCGAATACCTGGCGCATGAAAGCGGCGACCTGGTATCGCGCCCGGAAGCCGAGCACTACCTGCGCGGTGTCGAGCAACTGCGCGAACAGCTCGATCGCCTCGAAGCGCGGCTGCAGATCATCGAGCGCCGCGCCGGTGGCCCGTCGACCTGATGGCTGCAGCAGGGTGGCTCTAAGCTGATGCGGCTACGCGTTCTTGCCCGACTGGTGCAGATCGAACGAGTGCTGGTGCGCCATCGGCTCGATGACTTCGTGCGCGCCACCCACCTGTATCGGCCGCTGCGCTTCGTGTTCTTCATGTCGCCCTGGACCTGGTTCCAGCGCGACACCGGGCTCAGCCGCGGTGCCCGACTGCGGCTTGCGCTCGAGGAACTCGGGCCGATCTTCGTCAAGTTCGGGCAGGCCCTTTCCACGCGCCGCGACCTGCTGCCGGGCGACATCGCCGACGAGCTTGCGAAGCTGCAGGATAACGTACCGCCGTTTCCGGGCGCGGTTGCGCGGGCGATGATCGAACGCTCCTACGGCGGCCCGTTCGACGAGCGGCTGCGCGATTTCGACGAGACGCCACTGGCCGCCGCCTCGATCGCCCAGGTGCACACCGCAAGGCTTGCCGACGGTCGTGAAGTAATCGTCAAGGTGCTGCGGCCGGGCATGAAGGACCTGATCGCCCTCGACCTGGAAGTCATGTACACGCTCGCCGGCCTGGCGCAACGCTGGTGGCCGCCGAGCCGGCGTCTCAAGCCGCTCGAGATCGTGCGCGAATACGACAAGACCATCCTCGACGAACTCGACCTGCTGCGCGAGGCCGCCAATGCGTCCCAGCTCAAGCGCAATTTCGCCGGGTCACCCCTGCTGTACGTTCCCGACATCTATTGGGATCACTGCCGCACCGACGTGCTGGTGATGGAGCGCATCCATGGCATATCGATTGGCGAAATCGAGCGCCTGCGCGAGCTCGGGACCGATTTCAAGCGCCTGGCGGAGAGCGGAGTCGAGATCTTCTTCACCCAGGTGTTCGTCCACAACTTCTTCCACGCCGACATGCACCCGGGCAATATCTTCGTGCTGGCCGACGATCCGGCGCACCCGCGCTATGCCGCGGTGGACTTCGGCATCGTCGGCACGCTCGACCTGCGCGACCAGCGCTATCTTGCGGAGAATTTCCTCGCGGTCTTCGACCGCGATTACCGCCGCGTCGCCACGCTGCACGTGCAGTCCGGCTGGGTCCCCGCCGATACCCGTGTCGACGAGATGGAATCCGCCATCCGCACCATCTGCGAGCCGATTTTCGACCGGCCACTCAAGGAGATCTACTTCGGCGCGGTACTGCTGCGGCTGTTCGAGGCGCTGCGGCGCTTCGACGGCCAGATCCAGCCGCAGTTGCTGTTGCTGCAGAAGACGCTGCTGAACGTCGAGGGACTGGGGCGACAGCTCTACCCGGATCTCGACATCTGGCAGACCGCCAGCCCGGTGTTGCGGCGCTGGATGCGCGAGCGCATGAGTGCACGCAGCGTCTGGCGCGAACTTCGCCGCGGCCTGCCCGACGCGCTCGAGATCTTCAAGGCACTGCCGCCGCTGGCCAAGCGCACGATTGAACACGCGCAGGACGGCAAGCTGCTGCTGCCGATCGACACCCGCGCCATCGACCGGCTGCGCGACGAACTAGCCGAACGCGGCCGCCGCAGTGACCGCATCGTGATCGGTGCGGCGCTGGTGGTCGCCGCCGTGCTGTGGTCCGGCCTGCGGCTGCGCCCGTACTGGTTCGGCGCCCTGCTCGGAGCTGCCGGCCTGATCGTCTGGATCTCCACCTGGCGCCAGGGCCGCAGCCCGCAACGCCCCAGCCGCCCGCCTCTATGAGGCAGGTGGCCAGGCTCCGGCAGGCCACCGCCACTTGGATGTGTTACATTTATGCCAAATGAGTAAGACAATCACCATTCGACTGACAAAGGAGCTGGCCTCCTGGCTCGATCAGGCGGCTAAGCGAACGGGCGTCCCGCGTGGGCGCATTATTCGTGAGCAGCTGGAAAAGGCGCGCGATGGCGGCGCTCAGCCGTCCTTCATGCGGCTCGCCGGCACGGTGAAGGGAGCAAGCGACCTGTCAACGCGCAAGGGATTTTCCCGCCTGTGAAGGGCATCGCGGACACGGGATTCCTGGTCGCGTTCGCCAATCTCCACGATAAACACCACGCCTGGGCAACACTGATCGCGGCCGATGTGACCGAACCGCTTCTTACGTGCGAGGCAGTCCTTGCCGAAACCGCATTTCATCTGGAGAGCGCGTCTGTTGTCCTGGCTATGGTGAACGAAGGCCTCTTGGCGCTCGCGTTTGATTGCCGGGAACATCTTGTTCAACTCGCGCGGCTCGCCGAGCGCTACTCCGATCGCAAGCCCGATCTGGCCGACCTTTGCCTGGTGCGGATGAGCGAGCTGTTCCCAAGACATTCCGTGGTCACCATCGATCGCACTGACATGCGTGTCTATCGCCGCAATAAGCGCGAGGCGATTCCGATCATTTGTCCCCCGGACCGCTGATCCGTCTCGTTAACCTAAGCAAGCATAAGGTACTGTCACGAAACTGGCTCCGCATCATGCGACAGGTCTTCACTATCGGGCATTCCTCACAATTGATCGAGGAGTTCATCGCGCAACTTAAGCGACATACTGTCGAGGTTGTGGCGGATGTGCGTTCGCGACCCTACAGTGCACGCTTTCCGCATTTCTCCCGAGAATCTTTGCAGTTAAACCTGAAGGCGGCGGGAATCAGCTATGTATTCCTCGGCCGCGAGCTCGGTGCTCGACGCGACGAGCCGGAGTGCTACGTCGACGGCCAGGCGCGCTACGACAGAATTGTGACGTTGCCGGCATTCGCCGATGGCATCAACCGCCTCCTGGATGGCGCCCGGAAGTATCGCGTTGCCCTGATGTGTGCGGAGCAGGATCCGTTGACCTGCCATCGCACCATTCTTGTCTGCCCTGAACTCACGCCACACGGCGTAGCCATCACGCACATCCACCGTGGTGGCTTGCTGGAGTCCCATCCGCAGGCGGAACTGCGGCTGGTCGCGGAAGAACTCGGCGCAGCCGACCAGACCGACCTGTTCGCGCCGGCGCGGGATGCGCTGCAGAGGCTGCAGCAGGCCTACGCCAGCCGCGCCCAACGCATCGCTTATCGGTGGTCGCCTCAACGCCCCCAAAGCTTCAGTTGAATGTGAACACTACCCCATTTCCATCCGCGCCGCCTGCGTTGAAGCGCCAGCGTGAGCACGGCAACGTAAAGAGGCATGGAACGGGTAATCGTCATGCGGGGACCTACTGCGGCAATTCGAGTGTCATCGTGTTCGATGAGCGGGCGAGCATTGGGCGCGCTTCGCCGCCCGTATTCCGAGTGGTAACCGCCACATATCCGAACGCGAGTACAAATAGCTGACGCCGCCGTAGCTGTGCGCGTTGCGGGAACAACTATTTAGAACAATGGGTTAATGAAGGTATCGCCGTATTCGTTATATGACCGTATAGCTACGCGCTCATTACCGCTGCTGGTAGTCCGCACAGTGGGACGACGCCCCCAGGTAGCGATCGTGCCGGCGGCAGATACCGTCGGACCCGCGCACCGAGGCGTGGGCCGATCCGAGGCTGCGTATCCCCGGCATCTGCGACTCGATCTCCTGCGGTGCCTGGCAGAAGTATCGGCAGCTGCCGCAGCTCGCCTCGAGAACGGTCGCTGCTACCCCCCGCCACCTCGCCGCAGGTGCGGTCGCGGAAGCCGCCGCCGCGCTACGGGCATGCCCCTTCATTGCCCGAACCGTGTCCAGAAGCCCACGAACACCTGGGTCGACAACAGGTACCCGAGCACGACGTTGACGGCAACGCCCGCGGTGAACGCATAGAACGGCTTGGCGCCACCAGTGAAGAAATCGCGCACGCGTGTCGTCAGGCCGATCGCCAGGAACGTGAAGGTGAACGCCCAGACCCGCAGTGCCTGCAACGGCGCCACCAGTGATGGCTGCACGACTTTCTTGTAGTCCGCATAGCTGTAGCCCGCCGAGATCACGGTGACGATCGCAGAGGCGATCAGGAAACCGAGCACGAATTTCGGAAATCGCCGCCAGATCTCCCCCGCATTCGGCTTCGACTGGATACCGGTGGACTGCCAGCGGGTGGTGGCGACGATCGACAATACGAACGCCCAGACCCCGATCCAGACGTCGCGGCCGATCACTTTCATGAGCGTGAAGGCGTTGACCGCCGCCTCTGGCGTCCCGCTGATGCCGGCGACATGGCCGGCGTAGCCGCCATAGGCCTGTGCCGCCGCCAGGCCGGCGGCATCGGCAAACTCCGAGGTGCCGATCCACGCCCCAGCGACACCGGTGGGCAACGCCAACCCGCGCGCCAGCAGCGGCAGCACGAAGATCGCCAGGATGGCCCAGAAAATCACCAGCGAAATGGCGATCGAGCCGTGCTCCTTGCGGGCGCCGACCGCACCGGCGGTCGCGATCGCACCGGACACCCCGCATACCGCGCCGCCGACCCCCAAGGTGGCCGCCAGGCGTTTGTCCAGCCCCAGGCGCACACCGACAAAGTAAATAATCCCAAAGGTCACCAGCGACACGATGGCCGCCTGCACGATCACCACCGGCCCCGCCCATGCAATCAGCGTCAGCGGCAGCCCGGCGCCGAGCAACACGATCCCGGTCTTGATGTACAGCTCAACCCGCAGGCCAGCTCCAGCCCACTGCGGTATGCCCACGGTGTTGGCGATCAGCAGGCCGACCACCAGCGCAACCAGCGGCGGCTCCAGGTTGTAGTGCGCTGCCTGGTCCCATTGACCAAGCACGTATAAGCCGATCGAGGCGACGAATAGCAGCGCAAAGGTCGGCAGGAAACGCGACAGCTGGTAACCGAGCGAATGCACCGCGATACCGAACAGCGTCGCCCAGAGTGCAAACAGCGCCAGGTATTGCGCGGCATGATCGCGCACCTGCGCCACGGCCTCCGGCCATGCCTTCCACTTTTGCGGCGCGATCGCCAGCCACTTGAGGCTGGTGCCGCTCGCGACCAGTCCAGCCGCGACCACCACCAGGCCGAGCCCGATCCAGATCGCCCACCAGTCATCCTTGCGGATGAATTCACTCCAGGCCGACTCGCGCTTTGGCGCGTGCACCTGGCTTTGTGCCAACTCAGTCATGACAGCTCCCGGGCAGAATTACACTTGAACGACAGGGCAAACAGCCGAGCGAAGATAGACACCGTGCCGCCGACAATCCAATAGCGAATTGCCATGACGAATTCTGGTTTCGCCATGTAGCCATTTAACGCCGACCAGTTCTTCGATATCTTCAGGAAGGACCAGATTCCGGTGCTGGATCGCGAGAAGGAACTGGGCAATGTCCTTCGATATACGGTTTACCGGCCCGGCCTTCACACCAGCGAGGACCAGCGCTGGGACTACCGGGTAGTGATCGTCTACAGGAATCAGCTCGTGCCGGCGCAGGAGCACGAGATCGAGCAGCAGCTATTTCCCGATCGCGCCAGCTACAAGCGCGACGAAAACCGACGCTGGGAGCTGATCGATGCCCACTGGGATCTGCCGATCCACGAGGTCGATCCGCACGCCAGCGACCAGTAGCGCTCGACCACGCCAATCGCGCCTATTGCGCCAATGGCAATGCTGAAGGACTTCGCGGCGGAAGACTTGACCACCGACGGCTTCTCCACCGGGCGACAGTTGTGAACCGCGGCGACCGCCTCGCGCGCCGGTACGATGCGGCGCGCCGTGGATGTGTGCCATTCGGTCGCCATTCAAGCCACCGCCAGCGAGTAGGCAGTGCCGGCGCCGGCACCTGCCTTGGGCCTGGGGTGATCGGCCGTGGGGTGATCGGTCGCACTGGTCCGCGGCGACCGCCGCCGGAAGGCGTCGATCGATGCCAGCAGGTCGAGCGGGGACACCGTGCTGCGGCCGACGCTGTACTTGAGTACGCCGCGTCGATTCAGTGAATCATCAACGATCAGCACGAAGCGCGGCTCCAATCCCAGGATCTCGTCGCGCAGGTTGCGTGCCGCGATGTCGACCACGGCGTCGGGCGCCGCGGCCGCCTCCAGTCGCAGCAGCCGATAATCACTGGTCAACTCTCCGACCCAGCTGCCGTCGGGCAAGCCCGCCTGCCGACGACACGCCAGCGGGCTGACGTGGCGGGCGCGAAATTCATCGCGCATGATCGCCAGCCAGCGGTCGTGCTCCAGGCCCTGGTCCTGGAAATCCGCCGGATGCGAGAACAGCAGCGCCCAGTCGCCGCCGAGCCAGTCGCGCAGCAGCGGCGCCGAGCAGTCAACATCGCCAACGCATAGAGTTGCCATCGTCTGATTCCCTCGCACGCCGACCGGTTACCGGTCGCTACAGCTAACCGGTGCGGCCGAGTGTAGGGGCTGGCCGATGACAATGCGGTGGCCGGCAGGTGACAAACCAGTGATACACCGTCAGCCGGCGGCGGTCCTTGGCTCGATCCATACTGCACGCGCCCGCGCGCACAGGTCACCGTACTGGTCGAACAGCGCGGTACCGACTTCATGCACGCGCCCGCGCACCGCAATCCTCCAGCCGATGACGATGCAGGGCTCGTCGATGTGCACGCACCGATCCACGTGCACGCTGTACTCGCCCAGCAGCATCGGCACGCCGTCGGCGCGTGCCGCGACATAGCCGGGACAGTCGAGTGCGGCACTCATGAATTCCGGTCGCACCTTGCCCGCGCCGTCCGACAGCGACTCGTCCGGCGTCCAGGTCGCGGCAACCTGGTCCTGGCCGGCCAGTGCACCGGCGAAGATCCGCAGGCCGTCGCCGCGCGCGCGCTCGGTGCCGCAGACGAAGCAGTGTGGGAACGGGTGATTGTGGAAGCCGATGAAACGCAGCGAGGCATCCAGCGCGCCCAGGTAATCCGGCGGCGGCGGGACTGCCAGCTCGAACGAGGCCGGCTTTGCCCGCGCCAGTATCGCGCCATCGCGCTGCAGTTCCAGCGCGCCGTCGCCGACGTCGTGCACGTCGAGCGCTACCCCCAATGGAATCGGCCGCTCGATGCGGACGCGCACCAGCTCCGCTGGCGAATGACGCGCCAGCAGGCCGGCGAAATAGCCGCCATTGGCGCAGCCCGGTGGACCGCAGAAGCGCTCAGCGACCGTGAGACTGGGCAACGCACGTCCTCCGCCTGCCGATACGCATCAGTTTACGCAATCGGCGCCCGTTTAGCGCATTCAGCGCCAGGCAGCGCCTGTCACCGGCGCGGCGGCCGCAGCGTCGCCAGCCACTTCTCCGGCGCCTCTCCCCGCTCCAGCACTTCCACCAGCGCCGAGCCGACGATCACGCCGTCCACCATGCCGCGCAGCGCATCCACCTGCTCGCGGCTGCGAATACCGAAGCCGGCGCACACCGGCACCGTCGCCGCTGCGCGCACGCGCTCCAGGTACTCGGCGATGTCCTTCGCCGCCGCCGCCTTGTTGCCGGTGGTGCCGGTCATCGTCACCGCGTAGACAAACCCCTGGCTCGCCCCGGCCACCCGCGCCAGGCGCTCCGGCGGCGTCACCGGCGTCACCATCTGCACCAGCGCCAGCCCGTGCGGCGCCAGCGCGGCACGCAACTCCTCGCTCTCATCGAACGGCAGGTCCGGAACGATGAAACCGCACACGCCCACCGCCGCGGCCTTCGTCGCCAGCGCGGCGAGACCGTAGGACAGCAGCGGATTGAGGTAGCTCATCAGCAACAGCGGCGTCGCCAGCGGCGGCAACGACCCCAGTTCATCCAGGATGCCCCCGAGCGTGACGCCATCGCGCAGCGCCTGCTCGCTCGAGCGCTGGATCGTCACGCCGTCGGCCATCGGATCGGAGAACGGCACGCCGATCTCCACCACGTCGGCCTCGGCGGCGACCGCCACCAGGTGCTGGCGGAAGCTCGCGCGACTGGGAAATCCCGCCGTCAGGAACGCCACCAGCGCCGGCTGTCCCTGCTTGGCCGCGGCGCGCAGCGCGCTCACGATGCGCTCGCGCGGCAATGCGGTGGCAGCGGGCGATGCAGCAACGCTCATCGCGCCGCCTGTTCGACGGGCGCCAGCAGCGCCTGCGTCAGCGCCTGCATGTCCTTGTCGCCGCGCCCCGAGACGCCGACCAGGATCCGCGCGCCCGGATGCGCGGCGGCCCAGCGGCGCGCCCCGGCGAGCGCGTGCGCGCTCTCGATGGCCGGCAGGATGCCTTCTAACTCGCAGCATTCACGCACCGCCGCCAGCGCCTCATCGTCGCTGGCCGCCTGGTAGCTCACGCGGCCGATCGTACCGAGCAGCGCGTGTTCCGGGCCGACACCCGGATAGTCCAGTCCGGCGGAAATCGAATGCGTCTCCTGGATCTGCCCGTGCCTGTCCTGGAGAAGCAGCGAGTAGCTGCCATGCAGTACCCCGGGCCGGCCGTAGACCACCGTGGCCGCATTGTCGCCCAGACCCGAGCCGCGACCGCCGGCCTCGATCCCGACGATGGCGACGTCGCGATCCGCGAGAAACGGGTGAAACAATCCAATCGCATTCGACCCGCCGCCGACGCACGCGACCACCACATCCGGCAGCGCACCGCTGTGCTCGAGCATCTGCGCCCGCGCCTCGCGTCCGATGACCGCCTGCAGCTCGCGCACGATGTACGGGTAGGGGTGGCCGCCGACTGCCGAACCCAGCAGGTAATAGGTATTGGTGGGATCGGCGACCCAGTCGCGCAGCGCCTCGTCGATCGCCGCGCGCAGCGTGCGATCACCGCTGGTCACCGGCACCACGGTGGCACCCATCAGCCGCATGCGCCCGACATTCGGCGCCTGGCGCTCCATGTCGACCTCGCCCATGTACACCGTGCATGGCAGTCCGACGCGCGCGCAGGCGGCGGCGCTGGCGACGCCGTGCTGGCCGGCACCGGTCTCCGCGACGATACGGCGCGCGCCGAGCCGCCGCGCCAGCAGCGCCTGGCCGAGCGCGTTGTTGATCTTGTGCGCACCGGTGTGTGCGAGGTCCTCGCGCTTGAGCCAGACCTGCGCGCCCCAGCGCCGCGACAGGTGCGGCGCCGGACTCAACGCCGTGGGCCGTCCGACCCAGTCGCGCAGCTCGCGATTGAGCTCGGCTTGAAATTCGCCATCCGCCAGCCAGCGCCGCACGCCGCGCTCCAGCCGCTCGTGTGCCGGTATCAGAGTCTCAGGAACATAGCGGCCGCCGAACGCACCATAGCGGCCGCGCTCATCCGGGTAGCGTCCGGCCAGCAGGTCCGCCAGCAGCCGCTCGTGTTCGGCCCGCTCGCTCGCGGCCCGCTCGTGTTCCGTGCGCCCATGTTCCACCACCGTTTCAGCTTGCGTCATCGCTCATCCCCTCTGGTCGCTCATCGCTCTGGTCGCTCATCGCCTGGAATGCCGCGCTTGCGGCCTGGACAAATTCAGCTATCTTCTGCGCGCTCTTGCGCCCCGGCGCCGACTCCACGCCGCTCGACACATCGACGCCATAGGGTCGCACGGCGCGAATCGCCGCGCCGACATTGTGCGCATTCAGCCCGCCGGCCAATATCAGTTCGCGGTCGCGTGCCATGTGCGCCGCGGCCTGCCAATCCGCCGCTTCACCGCTGCCACTGCGCGCACCCTCGAACAGCATCCGGGCCGGCACCGCGCTGCCGGCCGCTGCCGCGCCACGCAGCACCGGCAGCCGCCCCAGGCCGTGGGGCAGATCGAGGCCTTCGAAGTCCTCGGCATCGCTCTGCAGCATGTCGGGCTGCAACACGCGCACGATCTCATCCACCAGCGGCTGCGACGGGTGCGTGGTCACAGCGACCAGCGCCAGACGCCCGCGCGCGCGTGCCGCCAGCTGCGCCGCCTGCGCGGGCTCGACCCGCCGCACCGAAGGCGCGAACACGAAGCCGATCGCGTCGACCCGCGCAGCGAGCGCGGCCTCGACCGCAGCCGCATCGGTGATGCCGCAGATCTTCATCCACATGGCGCCCTCATGTGCGCGCTCATGCGCGTCCCGCCGCAGCGACGCGCCCGGCCGCAAGCAAAGCGGCGGCCAGCGCCAGCGGCTCGTCGGCCTGCATCAGCGCGCTGCCCACCAGCGCAACGTCATAGCCGTGCGCCGACAGGCGCGCCGCGTCGGCAGCGGTACTGACACCGCTTTCGGCGACGCGCGGCACCGCGGCAGGCAGCAGCGGCGCCAGCGCCTCGAGCCTGTTGGGCACGACCTTGAGCGTCGCAAGATCCCGGCAATTCACGCCCACCAGCAGCCTGGCGCGGTCGCGGTACTCGTGCACCAGCTGCGCGGCGAGCGCCAGATCCTCCGCGTCGAAGGCTTCCAGCAGTGCAAACATGCCCAGCTGCGATACCACCTCGAGCTGCGCCTCGATCTGCTGCCGGTCGAGCATGCGCAGGATGACCAGCACGCCGCCCGCGCCCGCCAGCCGCGCCTCGTACACCTGGTAGGCATCCACCAGGAAGTCCTTGCGCATCACCGGAATGCGCCCGGCCACTGCGGCGACGGCCTGCGTCAGGTGTGACAGCGCACCGTCGAAGCGGCTTGGCTCCGTCAGCACCGAAATCGCCGCAGCGCCGGCATCCGCATAGGCGGCGGCGCGCGCGACGATATCCTCGGTGCCGGCCTTGAGCTGCCCGGCCGCCGGCGAGCGCAGCTTGACCTCGGCGATCAGGTCGAAACCATCCGGCGACAGGGTCAGCCGCGGCGCAGCCGGCAGCGCGCTCACCCGCGCCGCAAGCTCGCCTTGCGGCATCAGCTCGCGCGCCCGCGCCACCCGATCCTGGCTCGCCCTGGCCATCGCCGCCAGGAAATCCATGTTCGTGCTACCGCTCATGGGTAGCTACTCATGCCGTGCTCCTGATGCGGTGCCGACCGCCCGGCTTTTTTCATCAGCACCGAAGGCTGCCAGGCGCGACAGCAGCCCGGCGGCCGCGCCTGTGTCGATCGCCCGCGCTGCGCGCGCCAGTGCCAACGCCGGCGTAGGCTCGCGGCCGGTCACCTCCAGCGCCAGCGCCGCCCCCAGCAGCAGTGCGTCGCGATGCGCGCCCGCGGCCTGGTTCGTCAGCACCCGCGTGAGCTCGCGCGCATTGTGGGCCGCATCGCCGCCCGCCAGCGCCTCCGCATCGCACAGCGGCAGGCCATAGTCGGCCGGCCTGCGCTGCTCGCGGCGCACGCTGTGCGCGCCGACATCGAACAACGTGAAATCTCCGATCGGCGTCGGCTCATCCCAGCCCTGCGCGCCGTGGATCACGAACGCGCGTCGGATGCCGCTGCCCTGCAGCGCCTGCGCCATCAGCTCGGCACTCGCAAGGTCGAAAGCGCCGATCACGAGGTGCGGCGGTGCGGCCGGATTACTCAGCGGACCGAGCAGGTTGAATACCGTTCGCACCCCGAGTGCCGCGCGCACCGGCGCGATGCTGCGCGTGGCTGGGTGATAGTACGGCGCAAACAAAAACGTAAACCCGAGTGCCGCCATGCATCTTCCCGCCGCCGCCTGATCCAGCGGTAGCGGCAACCCCAGCACCTGCAGCACATCGGCGCTGCCCGCGCGGCTCGAGACCGCGCGGTTGCCGTGCTTGACCACCGGCAGGCCGCAGGCGGCGGCCAGCAGCGCGGCGCCGGTGGACAGGTTCAGGCTGCCGGAACGGTCACCGCCGGTGCCGACGATATCCACCGCGTCCGCCATCGCCGGCAGCACCGGCAGCGAAGGCCGCAGAGCCTGCGCGCGCATCGCAGCGGCGAATCCGCGCAGCTCCTGCGCGGTCACGCCCTTGGCGCGCAGCGCCGCCAGCAACGCGCCCGCCAGCGCCGGCGCCAGATCCTCTGCGGTCAGCGCCGTCAGCAACTGTCCGGCCGTGGATTCGCTCAGATCCTCGCCGTCCAGCAGCCGATCGAGCAGCGCGCGCAGCCAGGAGACGTCAGTCATGTGCGCGCTGGCCGCCGCGGAACTGCAGGAAATTGCGCATCATCGCCGGCCCGTCCGGCGTCAGCACGCTCTCCGGATGAAACTGCACGCCCTCAACCATCAGGTGCCGGTGCCGCACGCCCATGATCTCGCCCTCGGGCGTGCGCGCCGTCA
>Ga0116229_10004054_pt1 | contig 24046 bp, 18 predicted proteins | sample S1TSphgellanicum_3_FD_87313 | JGI IMG/M metagenome (GOLD analysis project Ga0116229, IMG submission 87313) | Host-associated microbial communities from peat moss isolated from Minnesota, USA - S1T2_Fc - Sphagnum magellanicum MG | ecosystem: Host-associated > Plants > Peat moss > Unclassified...
CTCGATCCGCGCAATGTCGTGCGCTTCAGCCTGTACTATCGCAGCGCCAGTCCGCTGGCGCCGCAATTGGAGATCGTCGCCGCCGATGTCGAATTGCCATCCTCCAAGAATTCGCCCGAACTGCTGCTCAACGCGACGTTATCGGGAGTCATCGGGCGGCAAGGCGAACTCGCGACCGAGGAACGCGATCCATCGACGCTCGCCTGCCGAAGCGACGCGGATTGCGACGACAAGCGTGCCTGCAATGGTGTCGAGCGCTGTGCGCCGCATGCCCGGGGCGCCGACGCGCGCGGCTGCGTGAAGGGCACGCCGGTGGTCTGTCCCGTCAATCAGGTCTGCGGGGAAGGAGTCGGTTGCCGTGGCGTGCAGGGCGGCGCGAACCCCTGAGCGCCGCCGGCGCTAGTATTATGTCTAATCGGGGACATCCGCACCGGCCATCTCCAGGTCGCCAGGTTGTATGGCACCCTGCCAGTGCTAAAAGCTGCTTCCCATCGCGAGCGCGAGAGACTGGATCGCACTCAGCCGGTGATGAAAGCGACCGGTGGCCGAGCAGCCGGTCGGAGGGCGATAATTGAACGCTGCACGTTGCGAGGTCGATTTACGGAGCGACACCGTGACGCGCCCCTCGGCGGAAATGCGCGCCGCGATGGCCGCCGCGGAAGTCGGCGACGACGTGTACGGCGACGATCCCACCGTCAATCGCCTGCAGGCGTTGCTGGCGGAGCGCTTCGGTTTCGAGCGCGGGCTGTTCTTCCCCAGCGGAACACAAAGCAACTTGGCCGCACTGATGGCGCATTGCGGCCGAGGCGATGAATACCTGGTCGGCCAGGAGGCACACACCTACAGTTACGAGGGCGGCGGCGCCGCGGCGCTCGGCGGCATTCATCCGCAGCCGCTCGAGAACGACGCAGATGGCCTGATTCCGCTTGCGCGCATCGCCCGGGCCATCAAGCCGCAGGATGTGCATTTTCCACCGACGCGCCTGCTTGCCCTGGAGAACACCATCGGCGGCCGGGTGCTGCCGCTCGTCTACCAGCGCGAGGCGACGCAGTTCGCACACCAGCACGGATTGCATACTCATCTGGACGGCGCGCGAATCTACAATGCGATCGTCAAACTCGGCGTCGATGAGCGCGCCGCCGCCGCAGGGTTCGATTCCGTGTCGGTGTGCCTGTCGAAGGGTCTCGGCACCCCCTCAGGCTCGGTGCTGCTGGGACCCGCGGAATTCATCGAGCGCGCGCGGCGTTGGCGCAAGGCCCTCGGTGGTGGGATGCGCCAGGCCGGTGTGCTCGCGGCGGCGGGAATCTACGCGCTGGAACACAACGTGAAGCTGCTCGCAGAGGATCACGCCAACGCGGACTATCTGGCCTGCGGATTGCGGAACATTGGTCTCGCCGTCGAGCCGCCGCAGACCAATATTCTCTACGTCGACGTCCCGCCCGCTCACACCGAGGATCTGCGACGTCATCTCGAGGGGCGCGGGATCCTCGCGACGGTGCGGCCGCACATGCGTCTGGTGACGCATCTCGATGCGACGCGCCCGAAGATAGAAGGCGCTCTGCAGGCCTTTCGCGACTATCCGCACTGGAACCCTCGCGCGCATGGATGAGCCGCTGCCGGTGGCCCTCCTGGTCGAGGATGAGAAGCAAATCCGGCGCTTCGTGCGCACCGCCTTGGAAGCGGAGGGATGGTGTGTGTACGAGGCCGACACGTTGCGGCAAGGTCTGGCGGACGCGGCAAGCCGCACACCCGATTTGATCATCCTCGATCTCGGCATGCCTGACGGCGACGGCGTGGGCTATCTGCACGACCTTCGCGCCTGGTCGGATGTGCCGGTGATCGTGTTGTCGGCGCGAGTGGCTGAGCAGGACAAGATCGATGCCCTCGATGCGGGCGCCGACGACTACCTGACCAAGCCGTTCGGCGTCGGTGAATTGTTGGCACGGGTGCGGGCCGCATCGCGACGCCGCCGCGACGCCGCTGCCGAGCTGGGTTCGATCTTCGAATTCGGAGACGTCAAAATCGATCTGAGTCTGCGAGCCGTTCGCAAGGGGTCGTCGGCCGTGCATTTGACGCCCATAGAATATCGCCTGCTGAATCTGTTGATCGCCAATTGTGGCAAGGTACTGACGCACCGCCAGATCTTGCGCGAGGTCTGGGGTCCCTCACACACCGAGGACGGTCATTACGTCCGCGTCTACATGGGCCATCTGCGGCAGAAGCTGGAGGACGATCCGGCGCAGCCCAAGCACATTTTGACCGAAACGGCGGTCGGTTACCGGCTGGTTCAAAGCGCCAAGAGCCTGTCGGAATAACTACGCGGCGGCGCCTAAGCCCAAGAGCGCAAGACTTCCTAAGCTCGAGGTTCAACCGCAACCGAGGCGACGCTCAGAGCCAACCCGGAGCCCAACTGAAGCGACGCTCGAAGCCCAACCCTGGAGACCAACTGAGCCAACGCTCATAGTCCAAGCCCGGAGCCCAACATGTTCGGTCAATGGGGTTCGAAAGGCTCCGGGTCATCACCACCAGCCGGCCGGGGCAGCCGGCCCCTGCTGCGGCGTGCGACCCGCAAATCCTGCGCGGTATCGATGTCGAGCGCCGCGGACGGTAGGTCGATGAGCACGCACTGCCGCTGCGGCAGAGCGTTGATGAGTTCCCGCAGCCCGATGTCCCCGGTCACCTTGAGCGCTCGGGCGTAGAGCCACCGAGGCAGGATGAGCGGCACCCCGCCCGCAGGTTTCTTGCCCGGTGCCGCGACGTTGCGCGCGATAACCCTGCGCCGAGCGGCATGCCAGCGCGATACCAGTCGGGCAAGGTCGCGCGCCCGCAATTCCGCCAGATCGACCGGCAGCAGCAAAACGGCCGGGGAATATCGAGCTCGCCGGATCCCCACCCGCACTGAGCTCGATAGACCGGCGGCACGCTGCCGGTTGACGGCAAACACCGCCTTCAGCCCTCGTGCTTCGAACCGGTAGCGAACGGCCCTGCCCGGCAGCACGAGAACGATGCGCCCGGGCGCGAATCGCGCCACGAGAGTCAGCGTTCGGCGCAGCAGACTCGTGGCACGCAGCCGCGCCAGAGCTTTGGGACGGCCCAGCCGCGAGGAGAATCCAGCGGCTAGAACGATCGCTTCAAGTCTGGGCGGGCTCGCGTGGGCATTCATTCTGTATCATGGTGCCATGGCGAGTCGTGCCCCCGTGAGCTTTCACCGCCGGCCTTTCCTGATACCGATCTGGTTGACGGTGCTTGCAGCTTTCTTCGCCCTGGGCTGGATGATAGTCGGGGTCTGGATCTGGGGCACCGCCGGGTCCACCACGGTCATCGTGATCCGCCATGCGGAAAAGGAACTGAGCGGCGGGGCCGCCGATCCGCCTCTGACGGCTCAAGGCAGCGCCCGGGCGGCGCTGCTCGCGCGAATGTTCGGGAGCGGCGCTGGTCCCGGACGCATCGACGCGATTTACGTGTCGCCGGCATTGCGCAATAAGCTGACCGCGGCGCCGCTCGCCGAGCGGCTTGGCATCAGCGAAACTGTCGCGCCTGCTGACGATCCTCGGGGCCTCGCGCGCCGCGCCTTGCGAGAGCACCGGAGCGGCCGGGTATTGATCGTGGGACACAGCGATACGGTGCCGGCGATCGTTGCCGCACTCAGCGGCGACTCGGATATCCCCGCGATCGGCGACCAGGAATACGGCACCATGTACATCGTCACCGTGCCTCGGATCGGACGTGCGAATGTACTGCGGCTGAATTACTGACGCGTCTCAGGTGTTCGTACGCCACGACCCCGGCGGGGCGCGCAGCATGATCGCCTTGCGCACAAAATCGGCGTGGCGGCCGATCAGGAAATCGGCGAACACGACATCATGAACCCGGCGGCGGTCATCGACCAGGAACGTGGCGCGCCTCACGCCGATCCCAAACGGACCACTGACCCCGTACATCTTGATGACCGTCCTGTGCTCATCCGAGAGCAGAATGAACGGCAGCTGATACTGGGCCTTGAATCTGGCATGCGAATCCGGACTCTGCGGACTGATGCCGACGACACGCAATCCGGCACTCTGCAGCTCCGCCTGCAGATCGCGCAGCAAACACGCCTGGCGGGTGCACCGGGGTTTGAAATCGGCGGGGTAAAAGTACAGCAAGATCGCGCCGCCCTGCATGAGCTCGGTCAGCGATCGCTCCGTGGCCGTCTCATCGGGGAGCGCAAACTCCGGAGCCCGCTCGTCCGCTCTTATCAATTGACGCCTCCTGATACTCATCCTAGCCTATCGGATTGTGCCGCCGCTTCAGGTCCATGTATGACTCCTGCACCAGATCGATGAAAATCGCCTATCTGATCCTTGCCCACCATGCGCCCGAGCAGCTCCAGCGCCTGATAAGGACTCTTCCCGACGATTCTCCGATCCTCATCCATTTTGACCGGCGCGCCCACCCATCCCTCTACGGCCGCGCCGTCGAGTTGTTGGGCCATCGAGCCACATTCGTCAAGCGCGAGGTGTGCCGCTGGGGTGCATTTGGAATCGTTCAAGCAACGTTGAACTTGATCGACGAGATCGTCGGATCCGGGGTCGACTACGATTATGCGAGTTTGATCTCCGGTGCCGACTACCCGGTAAAATCGAATCAAGAGATTGCAGGCTTTCTGCAAGCGAATGTCGGCAGCGAGTTCATCGAGTCGTTCTCGATGCTGCAGCCGAATCGGTGGTCCGCGCAAGGCGGGTACTACAAGACTCCGGAGCGGGTGTTGTGCCGGCATTTCCGCTTCAGGTCTAGGCCAGAGCTGGTGTTTCGTCTGCCCGGTAGGCGCAAGATGCCCGCCGGCCTGCAGCCCTTCGGAGGCTCTCAATGGTGGACATTGAGCAAACGAGCCGTCAACTACATCGCAGATTTTGTCGACAAAACCCCGAAGTGGAAGTCGTTCGCCAAGCTCTGTTTCATTCCCGATGAATCGTTTGTGCAGACCATACTCTCGAATTCCGAATTTTCCGCAAAGATCGCCGGAAAGGATTATCGACTGGTCATATGGGACAGGCCCGAACCTCCATTCCCGGCCACGCTGAAGATGAGTGACGCCGAGATGCTCCTGGCGTCCGATTGCTTGTTTGCGAGGAAATTCGATGCTTCGGTCGACAGCGAAATCTTGGATGTATTGGACCGAAGGCGAGCCGCGCCGCCCGCTCCGCCACGTTCCGGACGCGTAGCCAAGTGATACGGGCGGACCCGTAATGAGGGTGGCCTCGTGATGCTGGCGGACCCGCCATGGGGGGTGGCTTCGTGATGCGGGCGGTCCCGCGATACCGGCATGAAGATGGCTTCATGCGGGCGCTCTTTCAGGTATCATTGAGAGTCGCGGGGGAGTAGCTCAGTTGGGAGAGCGTCGCGTTCGCAATGCGAAGGTCGAGGGTTCGATCCCCTTCTCCTCCACCACCATTCGGGCCTGGAGACAATCCGGCCCCCCTACCTGCCTCGGTAGCTCAGTGGATAGAGCGAGTGCCTCCTAAGCGCTAGGTCGCAGGTTCGATTCCTGCCCGGGGCACCATAAATCAAGTGTCCATTCCGGACACATCGGTAACAGTTTAACCGGAGACATAGGTAAGTCTGGCACCGAACGGATTCGGAGCGCATTCGACGCGACCTGCCTGCTTGCCATTTTCGCGGCCGCCGCAGGCCTTTTGAAGTTCCTGGACTGTTAAAGCCATGACCGCGACGCGACGTCGAAGTGCCTGAAAGAACGATGAGTTCCGGCCGGCCGGCAACGTCAGGCGAGTACTGACCCTACGTGTGTGATGTCGTCAGCGGCTGCGTTGATTGCCGAGACGCGCTTCTGGAACTCGATTTCGAAGCGGTGCCGCTTTGCAAAATCGAGGGCGCGCAGCGAGAGTGTTTCCAGAAGGCCGGGTTTCATCATCGATTGGATGGAAAGAGCGACCTTGCCGGGCGAGCCGATGCTCGACCCGAACCCAGCCTTCGACTCTGCGCACAGACCCCTCCACATCCGGTTGGCGTATCCGGCGATGGGCAGTCCGGCGCCGAATGACTCCAAGTACGTGCAGGACGGATCGCCTTGAATGTGGCAACAGACGAAAACGTCGAAAGTTCGCGATATCTGCACGAGATCGGGATAGGCGATGGCATCGTGAATCGTGATGGGGTATCCCGCGGCGAGCTCCCGCATCGCAGCCTTGAGCCGGCCCTGTCCGTAGCAATGCATCTCCACATCCATGCCGAGTTTCAGGCATTCGCGCGCGACCTTGACCGCGTCAAGCGCGCCCTTCAGGGCTTCATATCGGCCGGAATAGAGCAGTCGCAGCGGCCGCGACGTTCGTCTCGCGAGGCGCTCCCGCAACTCCGCCTCGGAGATCAGCATGTCGGCCGACATGCGCGAGTCCAGGTACAGAAGCCGGTTCCGGTTGTGGGGTTTGGCAGCTTCGTACACGGGGTAGCCGTTGCAATGCAAGGAATGCGCGTGGCGCATGTCAGGTACGATTTCGCCGAAGTACTTCAATGCACAGTGCAGCCGTCTGCGTATTCCGCGCGCCAACCCCGGCGCCTCGCTGGCGGTCACCGTCATCTGAGTCGCCAGGTCATATTCCAAGATCATGATGTAAGGCACGCCGCACTGGCGCGCAACGCGGGCGCAGTTCATGCCGCCGCCATAAACCAGGCGGCTGCTCTTGATCAGCTCACGCTGCCTTGCGATGTCGGCGGGTACCACGCACTGCATATGATCGGTTAGCAGCGTCTCGATTTTATAGGGCAACTTCGCGACCGGAATCGTGACAGCGTCCATGATCTGCTGACCGTCTTGTAGCCGGGGATTCAAGGCGAGCAGGGGAGCATTGATCGACGCTGCGTAGCGTTCCATGCCGACGTGAAATTTGCGATCGACGGTCAGCATGCCGTTATTTAACGACGCGGGATTGTTATGGACCATCGCGATATCCATGATGGCGCGACTTTGACACTTCTTTGACACCGGCACCGTGCGGTCCGTCTAGGATTGAATCGCGCATTGTCAAACCACGCCACGCCGGTGTCCTTCCGCGTGGCGTCATCCCTCGGGGCAGCGCGCCCAAGTTATATCGGTAGCCGCGCGCGCGTTATGCCCTGGGGCTCCGTTCCCCGTCATGCCCGCGGCTCTGCCAGCGTTATGTCCCGTGCTCCGTTCCCGGTCATGCCCGCGGCTGTGCGCCGATGAAGGGTCCTTTCTGAGAGGGCGGGACGGGCCGGCGGCGCGCCTTGCGCCACAGATCGTAGACTGCCAATACACCGGTGAGCGCCGCCAGGGCCGCAAAGTAAGCACGCGGACCGTACGCGGTCATCAGACTTCCCGCGAGGACCGGGCCGATGGCGGCGGACGCGCCGTTGAGGAGCAGAAGAGCGCTGCTGGCCGCCACCATCTGCGCCGGCTCGAGCTTGTCGTTGACGTGCGAGACCGAGAGCGAATATAGCGTCAGTGCAAAACCGCTGAAAAGCGCCGCAAGAGTCAGGAAAGCGGCCTGCGGCATGGCCGGGAGCGCCACGATCGTGCCTGCCACCAGCATCGCGAGCGAACACACGCCGAATATCACCGTACGCCGATCCATGCGATCCGAGAGCCGGCCGACCGGATATTGCGTGACCACGGCGGCAAGAATGCTCACGGCCATGAAGGCTGCGATACCATGCGTATCCAGCCCGCGGAGCCGCGCATACACCGGACCCATCGAAAAAATGATGGCCGAGGTCAGGCCGGACACGGCCACCGCCACGACCCCGAGCGGCGAATTTCCGTACAGATCGCGAAGGCTGACTTTGCGCGGCACCGCGTGCTCCGGTACCTGCTGCGCGGACACCACGATCGGCACCATGGCAAACGAGATCAGCACCGCCACCAGCATGAAGGGCGTCTGCGAACGCGGGTCGGCAAGAAGCAGCAGGAATTGCGCGGCCCCAAGTCCGACATACAGCACCACCATGTAGAGCGCGAACAACCTGCCGCGGTTCGCGCGGCTCGCGCGGTCGTTGAGCCAGCTCTCGGCAACGACGTAAATCCCGGCGAAACACAGACCCGACAGCAGGCGCATCGTGGCCCAGGCGAATGGGTCGATGAAGCATCCTTGCACGAGAATCGCCACCGAGGCGATGGCGGCAAGCGCCGCGAAGACGCGGACGTGGCCGAGGTCGCGCAGCAAATTCGGCGCGAGGGTGGTTCCGGCCACATAGCCCACGTAGTAGCAGGACATGATCAGCCCGGTCACCACCGTGGGAAATCCCTCGAGTGTGGCGCGCAGTCCGAGCAGCGTGCTCTGCAGACCTGCACCCAGCATTAGAACGCCCATTCCGAGCAGCAGCGGCCAGGTCGTCGTTACTACGTTAAGCGGCACGGCGGTGTGGAATTGTTCGGCATGCGGGTCTGTGGTGCTCGGGCCGAGAGTATATATTGTGAGTCAGCGCCCTGTCGGATTTAGGGACGAAGTCGCGATGCGGCGTCGCGCCTGCCGCAGCAGACAGACCTCACTCCGACAGGCCGCCATTAAGCGCTCACATCGAGGAGATTACACGGTGCGGACACGGGCCGGATTGCTGGCGGCGGCGGCGGCGTTGCCGTACCTGGGGTCATCAGCCGCGGCTTTGGCCGCCGGCGTCGACAATCTCACGGGACTGCCGCTGTATCCCGATGTCAATAGCGCGGCAATGGACACGGTCGCGCGCACCGACAAGATGGGACATTGGTGCAACCGCTTTCAAGCGAATACCTCTGCTTCCCTGGATACCGTGGAGGCGTGGTACCGCAAGAATTTGTTCAACCCGAGCGAGACCGACCTCAAGAACGACGAAAGGTATCGGGGCTATGAGAATCTCGTGGGCGTGAAGCTCGCCTTGGGTATCGACTACGTGGCGGTCTTCACCACCGGAAACGGCGTCACCACCATCGAACTGTTCAAATGCAGCCCGTCGACGTGACAGAGCCGCGCGCCGTGTGACGCTGCTGCGCGCCGTGTGCCCCTGCCGTGCCATGCCCCGCTGCCGCGCCATGCCCCGCTGCCGCGCCATGCCCCGCTGCCGCGCCATGCCCCGCTGCCGTGCCATGCCCCGCTGCCGTGCCATGTCCGCTGCCGCGCGTACGATGCCACGCCACAAACCATCTCAAGGTCCCGCGGGAAAGCTCGGAATGATGCCGGGCACCAGGTACTGCTGAATGATGACCACGACGACCAGCACCAAGGTCAGCACCACGCTGTGCAGAAAGGTGCGCGCCAGCACAGTGCCTTCCTGGCCCTTCAGGTCGGTGACGGACACACCGGTCGCGATGTTCTGCGGCGAAATCATTTTGCCGAGCACGCCGCCCGAGGAATTGGTGGCGGCGAACAGCAGCGGATTGAGCTGCAGCTGCCGTGCGGCGACCACTTGCAAGTTGCCGAACAGCGCATTGCCCGAGGTGTCGCTGCCGGACAAGAATACGGCGATCCAGCCGAGAAACGGCGAGAACAGCACGAAGGCATGTCCGGTCGAAGCCACCGCGAGACCGAGCGTGTACGCGATGCCCGAGTAATTCATCACATAGGCGAGGGCGACGATCAGCATGACGGTCACCACGGCCTGCCAGATCTGCCGGATCGTGCGTGCGGCGCAGGCGAAAAACTCGGCGGGTGTCAAACCGACCAACAAGGCGGTGATCAGGGCGGCGAGCAGAATCGCGGTGCCGGTGCTGAGGGGCTGAAAGCTCCACAGCGCGGCGTACGGTTTGTCATGGTAGAGCGTGATCGACACGGCCTTGTCGAGGCCGGGCCAGTGGATCGACTGCTGACCGATGGTGGCGATCTTCCGATAAGTCCAGACGATCACGGTCGCCGTCACGATCAACCATGGCATCCAACCCTGCCACGCCGGTACCGGCCGCGCCGCGGTCGACGCCGACACCTCTGCCGATCGGGAGATCGTGAACTCCGCGTCGGCAGGAGGCCGCCACACCTGCAGGAACAGCAGGGTGACGATCAGCGAGCCGAGCGCCGCGAATACGTCCGTGAGGGTGTAATCCAAGTAGTTGGAGGCGACGAACTGCGCCACCCCGAAGCTTCCGCCCGCCACCAGCAGCACGGGCCAGAGCGAGCGGATCGAGCGCCAACCGCCGTACAGCGCCATGACGTAGAAGGGCAGGAAGCCTGCGATGAACGGAAGCTGCCGGCCGATCATCGCCGCGAGCGCCGGCGCCGGCAGACCCGTCACTGCACCGAGGACGGTGACGGGGGTGCCGAGTGCGCCGAAGGCGACCGGCGTGGTGTTGAATATCAGTACATACACCAGCGCATCGAGGGCCGGGAATCCGCAAAGTATGAGCAGCGACGCGGTGATGGCCACGGGGGCGCCGAATCCGGCGATGCCTTCCAGCAATGCACCGAAACAGAAGCCGATGGCTATCAAGACGACGCGCCGGTCGTTCGGCAAGTGCTGGATCAACCAGGCCCGGAATGCATCGAAGCGGCCCGACGTGACGGCGACGTTGTACAGCAGCAGGGCGTTGATGACGATCCACATCACCGGCCACAGGGCGAACACGGCGCCGTTCATGGCGGCCGCGGCCGCGATAGGCGCAGGCAGGCCCCACACGGTCACCGCGATCAGCAAAGCAATAATGAGGCCGGCGAGGGCGGCCAGCCATGCCGGCTGCTTCAGCACGCCGAGCATGATGAGGACCGCGGCGATGGGCAATGTGGCGACCAGAAACGACAGCGTCAGACTGTCGCCGACCGGTGTCAGCAACTGATGAAACATCCGATATCCCCCTCTCTCGTGCGACCGCGGCGCGAACTCAAGTCATGCATAATACGACGAATGACTATCCACGACGAATGACCCACGAATGACTACTGCAGCCCGCCTCGAGCCTCAACCGGCGCGGGATGGCCGCCGAGCGGAGGTGGTGGCCGCGCTGGCGGACGCACTGCCGGCCGCCGCCATCCTGTTTCGGCACGAGGACACCGCACCGTATGAGTGCGATGCGCTGACGGCCTATCGCGCCTCGCCGCTGGTCGTGGTGCTGCCCGAGAGCGAGGTTCAGGTGGCGGCCATACTCCGGATTTGCCATAAGCTCGGCGTTCCGGTGATTGCGCGCGGCGGCGGCACGGGATTGTCGGGGGGCGCGACCCCGCATCCCTTGGGCGTGCTCATGTCGCTTGCCAAATTCAATCGAATCCTGAAAGTCGACCCGCTGTCCTGCACGGCGGTCGTGCAATGTGGGGTGCGCAATGCGGCCATCAGCGAGGCCGCCGCCCGCTACGGCTTGTACTATGCCCCGGATCCCAGCAGTCAAATCGCCTGCACCATCGGCGGTAACGTCGCGGAGAATTCCGGCGGCGTTCACTGCCTCAAGTATGGGCTGACTCTGCACAATGTCCTGCGGGTGCGCGGCTTCATGGCCGACGGCGAGGCGGTGGAATTCGGTTCCGAGGCGTTGGATGCCCCGGGCCTGGATCTCATTGCGGTGGTCATCGGCAGCGAAGGGATGTTGGCCGTGACCACGGAGGTCACCGTCAAACTGATTCCCAAGCCGCAGTTGGCCCGCTGCATCATGGCGAGTTTCGACGACCTGGAGTCCGCGGGCGCCGCGGTCGCGAGCGTCATCGCGCGCGGGATCATACCGGCGGGACTCGAGCTCATGGACAGGGCCATGACCGAGGCGGTCGAGGCCTTCGTGCACGCCGATTATGACCTCACGGCCGCCGCCATCCTGCTGTGCGAAAGCGACGGCACGCCGGAGGAGGTGGCCGAGGAGGTGGCGCGGATGGAGGAAGTGCTGAGCGGCGCCGGCGCATCCCGGCTCGAGGTCAGCCGGGACGAAACGCAGCGGCTGCGCTTCTGGAGCGGACGCAAGAACGCATTCCCGGCCTCGGGCGGCATCAGCCCGGACTACATGTGCATGGATTCCACCATCCCGCGCAAGCGGCTCGCCGAAATGCTGCGGGCCATCGAGGGGATGCAGAGCAAGTATGGCTTGCGCTGCGTCAACGTGTTCCATGCCGGCGACGGCAACCTGCATCCGCTCATTCTGTTCGACGCCGAGGATCCGGACCAAATGCAGCGCTGCGAGCTGTTCGGCGCCGACATCCTGGAAACCAGCGTGCGCTTCGGCGGCACCGTCACGGGCGAGCACGGAGTGGGCATCGAGAAACTGAATTCCATGTGCGTGCAGTTCTCGCCGGCCGAGCGCGAATTGTTCGCGGCGGTCAAGCACGCGTTCGATCCGCGCGAGTTGCTGAATCCCGGCAAGGTGATTCCGACGCTGCACCGCTGCGCCGAGTACGGCAAGATGCACGTGCATCGCGGGCTGCTGCCGTTTCCGGACCTGCCGAGATTTTGATGGATGCAGCAGATGCCGCGCTGGCCCGGCTTATCGACCAGGTCCTCGAGGCCGCGTCGCTGCGCGCCGCCCTGCAGATCCGCGGCGGCGGCACCAAGGATTTCTATGGCGAGCCGGCCCGCGGCGTACCGCTCGAGGTCACTGGTCTCGCGGGAATCAGCAGCTACGAGCCCACGGAGCTGGTGGTGACGGCCCGCGCCGGGACGCCGCTCGCCGAACTCGAGGCAGCGCTCGAGGAAAGCGGCCAATGCCTGCCGTTCGAGCCGCCTCGGTTTGGCGTCGGCGGCACCGTCGGGGGCATGGTGGCGGCGGGATTGTCGGGGCCGGCGCGCGCCAGCGTCGGCTCGGTGCGCGATCATGTGCTCGGCTTGACGCTGCTCAACGGACGCGGCGAAGTATTGACCTTCGGCGGCCAGGTGGCCAAGAACGTGGCGGGCTATGATGTGTCGCGGTTGTTGGCGGGATCGCTCGGGATACTCGGCGTGATTTGCGAAGTGTCACTCAAAGTGCTGCCGGTGAGTCCTGCGGCCGCGACGCTGCGATTCGACTGCGACGAAGCGCAGGCGCTCGAGCGGCTGACGCAGTGGGCATCGCAGCCGCTGCCCTTGAATGCCAGCGCCTGGTGCGACGGACAGCTGTATGTGCGGCTTGCCGGCGCCGGCGCCGCGGTCGACGCGGCGTGCAGCGGACTCGGCGGCAGCGTGCTGGCGCCCGACGCGGCGCGCGCCCTGTGGCAGGGACTGCGCGATCAATCCGCCGCTTACTTCGCGGTCGATGCCGCGGAGCCCGCGGGCGGCGAGCGTCTCTGGCGGTTATCGGTGCCGGCACGCGCCCCGCAGCTGCGATTGCCGGGCCGGCAATTGATCGAATGGCATGGCGCCGAGCGCTGGTGGCGCACTGCAGCCCCCGCCGCCGTGGTGCGCGCCGCCGCCGCGCAGGCCGGCGGCCACGCGACATTGATGCGCGGTGCGAAAGGGTCGGATGCGGTGTTCACGCCGCTCGGCGAGGTGCTGATGCGGATTCACCGCGCATTGAAGCAAGCCTTCGACCCGGCCGGTATTTTCAACCCTGGGCGGCTGTACGCGGAGCTTTAAGACCGGTGAAGACGCAACTCAGCCCGGAATTCCAAGGCACGGCAGACGGCGAAGCGGCGCGCGACATCATGCGCAAATGCGTGCACTGTGGGTTCTGCAACGCCACCTGTCCGACCTACCAGCTGCTGGGCGACGAACTGGACGGGCCGCGCGGACGAATTTATCTGATCAAGCAGGTGCTCGAGGGCGCCCCGGTGACGCGCAGCACCCAGCAGCATCTGGATCGCTGCCTCACCTGCCTCAATTGCCAAACCACGTGCCCGAGCGGTGTGGAGTACGGTCATCTGGTCGACATCGGCCGCAGGATCGTCGATGAGAAAGTGCGCCGCCCCGTGGCCGAGCAGGCCGCCCGCGTGGGATTGCGGGAAGGCTTGACCTCGCCGCTGTTTGCTCCGGCGCTGCGGCTGGCGCAGGCGGTGCGGCCGCTGTTGCCGCGCGCTCTGCAGGACAAAGTTCCGCCGCCCGACGGCGGGCGTGCGGCGGCGGTTCGCCGCGCCACGCACCCGTATCGGATTCTGCTGTTGCAGGGCTGCGTTCAGCCTGGGCTGTTGCCCAACATCGACCGTGCGACGGCCCGGGTCCTCGACGCTGCAGGGATCGAGATCCTGCAGGCCGCCGGCACGGGGTGTTGCGGCGCGCTGCGCACGCACCTCGGCGAGCAAGACGGGGGTCTCGACGACATGCGGCGCAATATCGACGCGTGGCTGCCGATACTCGCCCGAGGGGAGGTACAGGCCATCGTGAGCTCGGCCTCCGCCTGCAGTCTTGCCATCAAGGGGTACGGCTACGCCCTGTCGGGCGACGAAAAGTATGCCGCTGCGGCGGCCCAGATAAGCGAAAAAGCGCGCGATTTGAGCGAATTGCTGCCGCAGATCGTGCCCGCCATCATCGGCAGAATGAGCCTCGACGGCTTGCAACGGCTGGCGTTTCATCCGCCCTGCACGCTGCAGCACGGCCAGCAGCTGCGCGGCGGAATCGAATACTACCTGCGCACGCTCGGGTTCGACGTCGAACTCGCCGGCGACGAGAGCCATCTGTGCTGCGGCTCCGCCGGGACCTATTCGATACTGCAGCCGCAGCTCGCCCGTCAATTGCGCGACCGCAAACTGCACAACCTCGGGAAACTCGGCGCGCAGTGCATCGTGTCGGCCAACGTGGGCTGTATCCAACACCTGCGGTCGGGAACGCTCACGCCGGTGAAACATTGGATAGAAGTGTTGGAGGAGCACTTGATGAGTGAAGTTTGAACAGGGCTTGATCAGTGAAGTTTGAACCGGGGGTGACGTTATGTTCAAACGCGTGCTGCTTTGCTACGACGGCACCGTGGTGGGCCGCCGGGCGCTGAAGCGCGGAGCGGAACTCGCGATCTTGGTGGGCGCACGGGTCTATGTGCTGTCCATCGCTCCGGGGGGAGTGGCCGATGCGGCGATCGTCGCCGGCGCCGCCGGCCACGCGTGCATCGTCGACGAGGCGGCCGGCCACCGCAAGCTGCTCGAGGAATCCATCGACTTGTTGAAAGCGCGCGGCGTCGCCGCGGAAGGCTACCTCGCGAGCGGCAACATCATCGAACAGATCGTGGCATTTGCGCGGCGCCTGGCCATCGATCTGATCGTTCTCGGGCACTACCCGCAACCCGCGGGGGGGTTCTGGTGGGGCAGCCCGCAACGCGCGTCCTTGGCCGAGCGCGCCAATTGCTGCGTGTTCGTCGCAGTGAACGAAGAGACCTCGTCAGCGCCGACTTAACGCGGCATCGAAGCGCACACCCCGTCAGCCGCGACTCAACGCGGCATCGACCGCGCGCGCAAACTTCGTGACGATCTCCTCGAGTTCGCTGTCGCTGCAGTTGTAGGGCGGCGCCAGGATGACCGTATCGCCGGCGTTGCCGTCGACGTTGCCCGCACAGGGGTAACAGATGAGTCCGTCCGCGAACGCGCGCGCGCCGATCTCGAAGCTCAGCGCGCGCGAGGCGTCGAACGGCGTTCGGGTGTCGCGGTCGCTCACCAGCTCGACGCCGACGAAAAAGCCGCGTCCGCGGACGTCGCCGACTTCATCGAACCTCGACAATGCATGACGCAGTGATTCTTGGAATGCGGCGCCGTCGCGGCGCACGCGATCGACCAGCCGGTCGCGCTCGAGGATGCGCTGCACGGCGAGGCCCGCCGCACACGCGGCGGTATGGCCGGTGAAGGTGTGACCGGTCATGAAGGTGCCATGCGCGCTTTTGATGGGCGCGGCGGCGCGCGCGGTGACCAAGGTGGCCCCGAGCGGGATGTAGCCGCCGGCCAATCCTTTGGCGACGCACATGAGGTCCGGAACCACATCGTCATGTTCCAACGCGCGCCACGTGCCGCTGCGGCCCGCGCCGCACATGACCTCGTCGGCAATCAACAGCACGTCGTGCTTGCGGCACACTGCGGCAATGGCGCGGGCATAGCCGTCGGGCGCGGGAACCACCCCGCCGGCCGCGCCCACGATCGGCTCGAACACGAACGCCGCCACCCGCTCCGGCCCGAGCGACACGATGGTCCGGTCGAGCTCCGCAGCCAGGCAGCCTGCGAGGTCGGCCGCGGCAACCCCGTCGGGCGGGCGGTAGGCATTCGCCGCGGAGACGAACGTGACGTCGAGCAGGCTGCCCTCGAACGCGCGGCGCCGCTGGTAAAAATCTGATATCGACAGCGCGCCCAGTGTATTGCCGTGCCAGGAGCGGCGCCGTGCGATGAAGCGGCGCTTGTCCATGAGACCGCGGGCCGCGAAATGCTGAAGCGCGATTTTCATCGCCGATTCGACCGCGTCCGAGCCGCTGTTCGAATAGACGATGTCCTGGAAACCGGGGCCGCACAGGCGCAGCACCGTGGCGCTGAGATCTTCGAGGGCCGCGCTCGTGAACAGATAGCGGTACGCGTACGCGATGTCGTGCATCTGGGCTGCGATGGCCGCATTGACCTCGGGGTGGGCGTGGCCCAGGCAAAAAACGGCGGGTCCGCCCGAACCGTCCAGATAGCGCTTGCCGGCCGCGTCGATCAGATAGCTGCCCTCGCCGCGCACGATCCGCGGCAGCTCGTCGATCCCGAATCCCGTGGGACGATGTTTCACTTGAGCTAGGTCTCCCGGCAAATATGCGAATATACCGCATGGAAGCGCCCGTCTCGTCCGGACCGCAGCAGACATCGCTGGCCATGCGCGAGCATTCGCTGCGCATCATGGCGTCGGCGGCCGTCGTTGCATTGCTGTATTTCGCCCGGGATGTGCTGGTTCCGATCACGCTGGCGATCATCTTGAGTTTGCTGATGGCGCCGCTGGTGCGGCTGCTGCGCCGCATCGGTTTCGGCCAGACTCCGTCGGTACTGGCGGCGGTCCTGCTGCTCGCGTTCTCGTTCGTGGCGGTCGCCGGCGTCATCGGCTCACAATTCGTGCGCATGGCGTCGAGCCTGCCGAGCTACGAGCGCACCATCGGCCGCAAGCTCAAGACCCTCAACGATATCACCATCGGCAAGTTCAACGCCTTCACCGGGCAGGTGGGGCGGTTGGGCGATCGCCCGGTGCCGCCGGAGCCGGCCGGCAATCTGGTGCACGGGTCCGCGACCGGCCAGGCCAATCCGATTCCCGTGGAATTGCACGAGGCCCCCCCTAATTCGCTGCAAGTCATCGAACGAGTCCTGGGATCGATCTGGGTGCCGATCGAGACGGCGGGCATCGTGCTGGTGGTGCTGGTGTTCGTGTTGCTGGAACACGAAGCCCTGCGTGACCGCTTCATCCGCGTCGCCGGCGGCACCGATATCCGCCGCACGACACTCGCGATCAACGACGCCGGCGAACGCCTGTCGCGATTTTTCGTCTCCCAGTTCGCCGTCAATTTCGGCATGGGGGTGGTCATCTGGCTGGGCCTTCGCATCATCGGCCTGCCGCACGCGTTGCTGTGGGGCACGCTCGCGGCCGTCCTGCGCTTCGTGCCCTACGTCGGCGTGTGGATTGCGGCGCTGTGCGCGGCGCTGCTCGCCGCCGCGGTCGATCCGGGCTGGACCCTGGCCGGCGCCACGCTGGGTCTGTTCCTGATCATCGAGCTGATCGCCGCGCAACTCATCGAACCGCACCTCTATGGGCATACCACGGGCCTGTCGCCGCTGTCGGTGGTGATCGCGGCCATCTTCTGGAGCTGGCTGTGGGGCCCGATCGGCTTGATCGTCTCGACGCCGCTGACTCTCTGTCTGTTGGTCGCCGGCCGGCACATCAAGGCGTTGAGCTTGTTCGACATCCTGCTGGGGGATACCCAGGCGCTCACCATGCCGGAACGGTTCTATCAGCGCGCCCTGTCGGCCGACTCGGCCGAAATCATCGCCGGCGCGAGAGTGTTTTTGAAACGCGACTCGTTCGCCAATTACTGCGATTTGGTGCTGATGCCCGCCCTGCACCTGGCGCGCATCGATCTGAACGCCGGCGCCATCAACGCCGATCAGCAAGCCAAGGTTCGCAACGCCATGGTCGCCGTGATCGCGGCCCTCGGCGGGGAGAGCAGCAAGCAGCGCCGCCGCCGCCCGCTGTCGGTGCTGGACGGCGCCAATGTGGGTCGGGAGCTGCGCCGGCAGCGCGAGCAGGTCAGCGGCCGCTGGCAAGGCCCGCTGGCGGTGCCGGCCGGTTCCGTGATGCTCTGTGTGGGCTTGGGCTCCACGGCCGACGAATTTGCGACCGAACTGCTGGTGCGAATTTTACGCGACCAGAAAATCGATGCGCGCCACATGTCGCTGGAGGATATGTCGGGCGCCCCGCCGGACGGAGCGGCCGAGGCGGTGTCGCTGGTGTATGTGGTGAGCGCCTTCCCGAGCGAGGAGCGGCGCCGCGGCGAGGCGACGGTGGAGCAGGTGCGCCGCCGGCTGCCGCACGCGCGCGTCGTGTCGGTGCTGCTGCCCGGCATGCTGCTGCAGCCTGAATCCACCGGGGACGATATTCGCGGCGTCGATAACACGGCGACTTCGCTCGGGCACGCAGTGCAGATCTGTCTCGACCTGCACGGCCGAGCCGCCGGCGCCGCTTGAGCATGCCGCTGATCCGGATCCGCTGGCGGATTTTCTCCATGTTGTTCGGATTCGGCTTTCTGGCCTATCTGCAGCAGAAGAGCATCACCGTCGCGGCCGAGCGCATGATGCCGGACCTTCACTTGAGCCAGGTGCAGATCGGTTGGATTGAGTGGGCATTCGTCCTGGGTTACGGATTGTTCCAGCTGCCGGGCGGTATCTTCGGCCAGCGGCAGGGCGCGCGGCGCACCTTCGTCATCATCGGGCTGGCCGCGTTTTTCGCCACGGTCGCGACGCCGCTCGCCCCGCATTGGTTCGCCGGCGCGACGCTGTTCGCGGTGTTGCTGCTGCTGCAGCTGCTGCTCGGCTGCTCCCAGGCGGCGATTTTCCCGGTCTCGGCCGGCGTATTCGAAGTCTGGTTTCCGCCCCATCGCTGGGCCGTGGTGCAGGGCCTGCAGACCATGGGATTGGGGCTCGGCGCCGCGCTCACGCCGCCCCTCATTGCCTCGTTGATGAGCGTCATGGGATGGCAGCGCGCATTACTCTGGGCGAGCCTGCCCGCCATCGGGCTGATTCTCGTCTGGGGTTGGTACGGACGCAACTCGCCGCGTGAGCACCGGTCGGTGACGCCCGGAGAACTGGCCGAGATCGGCAGCGCGGCCCCTGCGGCCGCCGATGGGACCAGCGCACACGTCGTCGCGGCCGGCGCACCGGCCGGCGCGGCCAATGCGCCCGTTGATGCAGACAGCGCGCCCGTCGCCGCGACCAACGCACTTACCAGCGCCGCGCGCGCACACATCGTAGCGGCTGGCACACCGGCCGCCACCGCCGACGCGGCTTTCGCACCGGCCGCCCCCGCCGGCGCGCCCGTCGACGCGACCATCAGCCTGCGTCAGCTGCTGAACATTCTCACCGACCGCAACGTGCTGCTGCTGGCGATTTCCTATTTGTGCATGAACTACTCGTTCTACCTGCTCTCCAACTGGGTGTTTCTGTATCTGGTGCAGGAGCGCAAGTTTTCCGTGTTGGAAAGCGGCTGGCTCGCGAGTTCGCCGCCGCTCGCGGCGGCGGTCGGCGCCGGTGTCGGCGGGCTGCTCACCGGTACGCTGTGTTTGAGACTCGGCAATCGCTGGGGCTACCGGCTCCTGCCCCTCTGCGCCTTGCCCACCGCCGGCGCACTGCTGTTGCTGTCGGTCGGCGCCTCGAATCCGTATTGGGCGGTCGCAGGGCTCGCGCTGTGCTTCGCCGCGGTTGAACTCAATGAAGGCGCCTACTGGGGCGCGGCCATGACCCTGGGGCGCGGCGACACGATGGCGGTGAGCGGGGTGATGAACACCGGGGGCAACCTCGGCGGCATCATCGGGATCCCCATCATCGCGTACCTGTCGCAACAGCATCTGTGGAGCGCGGCCTTTGCGATCGGCGCGTGTTTTGCGGTCGCGAGCGCCGCGCTGTGGCTCGCGATCGCCGTCGATCAACCCACGGCCGACACCTAGCCGCGCGCCTTGCGCGCCAGCAGGCGTACACTGACACCCAGGATCAAAAATGCCCACAATAGAAATCGTCGAAGTCGGCCCGCGCGACGGACTGCAGAACGAGTCGGTGCTGCTCAGCACGGCGCAGAAGCTCGATCTGATCGGGCGTGCGCTCGGCGCCGGCGTGCGCCGCATCGAGGCGGCCAGCTTCGTGAATCCCAAACTGGTGCCGCAAATGGCCGACGCCGAGGCGGTTGCGGCCGGCCTGCCGCGCGTGGATGGCACGGTGTTCATCGGCTTGGTGCTGAACAAACGCGGCGCGCTGCGAGCCCTCGAAGCCGGGATGGACGAACTCGGCGCGGTCTGCTCGGCGTCGGACGGCTTTGCCTCGCGCAATCAGGGCATGACGGCGGAGGCATCCCTCGCGATGTGCTGCGAGGTGGTGCGCCTGGCGCACGAACAGGGACGGCGTGCGCAAATCACCATTTCCACGGCCTTCGGTTGCCCGTTCGAGGGCGTAGTGGATCCAAAGCGCGTCGTCGACATGGCGCGCATCGCGGCCGCCGCGGGTCCGGTGGAAGTTGCCGTGGCCGATACCATCGGTGTCGCGAGTCCGGGTGAGGTGGCCTCGCTGGTCTCGCAGGTCCTGGCCGCCGTCAAGCCGCTGCCGGTGCGCGTGCATTTCCACAACACCCGGAATACGGGACTTGCCAATGTCTGGGCGGCGGTACAAGCGGGGGCGAGCGTGGTGGATGCCTCGCTCGGCGGCATCGGCGGGTGTCCATTCGCGCCGCGCGCCACCGGCAACGTGCCCACCGAGGACGTGGTGTACATGCTCGAGAAGTCCGGCTACCACACCGGTTTGAACCTGGCAGGACTGATCGGGTCCGTGGACTGGCTGACCGCCGCCATGGGCCGGGAGCTGCCCGGTATGCTGAGCAGGGCGGGACTTTTTCCGTGAACCCGGCGTGCGCGCATGCGCGCTGCGCCGCCGACGATCCCGTTGCCGAACGCAGGGGCCTTTTTGCGCCGCGGCAAGCGCACGGCAAGCGCCCGTCGATGTGGCATATTCGCTCAGGGCGGCGCACCGAATCGGGCATTTGTTTCAGCGGGCCCGTTCTCTAGAATTGCTGTCATGAACGCCGTTTCCGCCGCTCCCAAGCCCGGCTATCAACCGGCAAACAAAGTCCGCTTCGTCACCGCCACGTCGCTGTTCGACGGCCACGACGCCTCGGTCAATATCATGCGCCGGGTGCTGCAGGCCTCAGGCGCCGAAGTCATTCATCTGGGACATAACCGTTCGGTGCAGGAGATCGTCACCGCCGCCCTTCAGGAGGACGTGCAGGGGGTGGCCATCACCTCGTACCAGGGCGGCCATGTGGAATTTTTCAAGTACATGATCGACCTTCTGCGCCGCAACGGCGGCGAAAACATCAAGGTATTCGGCGGCGGCGGCGGTGTGATCGTCCCGGCAGAAATACGCGAGCTGATGGCCTACGGCGTGACACGGCTGTACTCGCCGCAGGACGGCGCCCAGTTGGGCCTGCAGGGCATGATCGACGATGTGATCCGCAGCAGCGATTACGATCTATCGCCGCTCGCGCCTGCGGACGCGGAGGCTCTGGAGGCACTCAAGTCGGGCAACCGCCGGCGCCTGGCGCGCGTGATCACCGCGGTGGAAAACCGCTTCTATCCCATGCGGGTGCGCCAGTCGCTGCTGCAGGCGGCGGTCGGCATCAAGACGCCGATTCTGGGAATCACCGGGACCGGCGGTGCGGGCAAATCCTCGCTCACCGACGAGCTCATTCTGCGGCTGCGTCTCGACCAGAACGACAGTCTGCGGATCGCGGTGATTTCCATCGACCCCTCGCGCAAGCGCACCGGCGGCGCGCTGCTCGGCGATCGGATTCGCATGAATGCCATCGACACGGAACAGGTGTTCATGCGCTCCATGGCGACGCGCGATACCGGCACGGAAATCTCCGCGGCGCTGCCCGAGGTGCTCGCCTGCTGCAAGATCAGCGGCTTCGATCTGATCGTGGTCGAAACCTCGGGGATCGGGCAGGGCGAGTCCGCCATCGTGCCGCTGGCCGATGCGTCGCTGTATGTCATGACGCCGGAGTTCGGTGCGGCCTCGCAGCTCGAGAAAATCGACATGCTCGATTTTGCCGACTTCGTGGCCATCAACAAGTTCGACCGCAAGGGCGCCGAGGATGCGCTGCGCGACGTGCGCAAGCAATACCAGCGCAACCACTCACGGTTTGCGCAGAGTGTGGAGAGCATGCCGGTGTACGGCACCATGGCATCGCGCTTCAACGACGATGGCGTCACCGCGCTCTACCAGGCCATCCTGCCGAGCCTCACTGCCAAAGGCCTAAAAATTTCCGCAAGCAACCTGCCACGCGTCTCGGTGCAAGTGTCCTCGCGGGGAAGGGCCATCGTGCCGCCGGAACGCGTGCGGTACCTCGCGGAAATCGCCGGCTCGGTGCGAGAATTTCACCACTCGGTCGCGCGCCGGGCGCGCCTCGCCCGCGAGCGTCAGTCGCTCTCCACGTCGAAGGCGCTGCTGGCGGCGGCGGGACACGGTGTCGCGGGCTTCGATGAGCTGATTGCCGCCAAGAGTGCCGAGCTCGGCGCCGAAGCGCTGCAGCTGCTCGAGTCGTGGCCGAAGACCCGCGAGCGGTATGCAGAGCCAGAGTATGTGGTGCGGATTCGCGGCCAGGAAGTCCGCACCAAGCTCACCTACGAGTCGCTGTCGGGCACGCAAATCCGCAAGGTGTCGCTGCCGCGCTTCGAAGACGAGGGCGAGGTGCTGCGCTTCCTGCTCGAGGAAAATCTGCCGGGCTCGTATCCCTTCACCGCCGGCGTATTCGCCTTCAAGCGCGAGAACGAGGATCCGACCCGCATGTTCGCCGGTGAAGGCGATGCGTTTCGCACCAATCAACGCTTCAAGCGCGTCTCGGAAGGCATGCCGGCGCACCGCTTGTCGACCGCGTTCGATTCCGTGACGCTGTACGGATGGGATCCGGACCTGCGCCCGGACATCTACGGCAAGGTCGGCAATTCCGGCGTATCGATCGCGACTTTGGACGACATGAAGGTGCTGTACTCGGGCTTCGACCTATGCGCCCCGACCACCTCGGTGTCGATGACCATCAACGGCCCGGCGCCGATGATACTGGCGATGTTCATGAATACCGCCATCGATCAACAGATTGAAAATTTCCGCCAAGCCAACGCCCGCGAGCCCACCGCTGAGGAGCAGCGGCAGATCGAGGCGCGGACCTTGTCGACGGTCCGCGGCACGGTGCAGGCGGACATCCTGAAGGAAGACCAAGGCCAGAACACCTGCATCTTTTCCACCGAGTTCGCGCTCAAGATGATGGGCGACATGCAGGAGTTCTTCGTGCGGCGGCGGGTGCAGAATTTTTATTCCGTGTCCATCTCGGGGTATCACATCGCCGAGGCCGGCGCGAATCCCATTTCGCAGCTCGCCTTCACGCTCGCCAACGGCTTCACGTACGTCGAGTCGTACCTCGCCCGCGGCATGCGCATCGACGACTTCGCGCCGAATCTGTCGTTCTTCTTCTCGAACGGCATGGATCCCGAGTATTCGGTGATCGGCCGCGTGGCGCGGCGCATCTGGGCCGTGGCGATGAAGAACCGCTACGGCGCGAATGAGCGCAGCCAGAAGCTCAAGTATCACGTGCAGACCTCCGGGCGTTCGCTGCACGCCCAGGAAATGTCCTTCAACGACATCCGCACCACGCTGCAGGCGCTGTGCGCGATCTACGACAACTGCAACAGCCTGCACACCAATGCCTACGACGAGGCGGTGACCACCCCCACCGAGGAGAGCGTGCGCCGGGCGATGGCGATTCAGCTCATCATCAATCGCGAATGGGGGCTCGCCAAGAACGAGAATCCGAACCAGGGCAGCTTCGTCATCGAGGAACTCACCGACCTGGTCGAGGAGGCGGTGCTCAAGGAGTTCGACGCCATTGCGGAACGAGGCGGCGTGCTCGGCGCCATGGAAACCGGCTATCAGCGCGGCAAGATCCAGGAGGAGTCGCTGTTCTACGAGCGCCAGAAGCACGACGGCTCCTACCCCATCATCGGCGTCAA
>Ga0116229_10004055_pt1 | contig 24042 bp, 16 predicted proteins | sample S1TSphgellanicum_3_FD_87313 | JGI IMG/M metagenome (GOLD analysis project Ga0116229, IMG submission 87313) | Host-associated microbial communities from peat moss isolated from Minnesota, USA - S1T2_Fc - Sphagnum magellanicum MG | ecosystem: Host-associated > Plants > Peat moss > Unclassified...
AGAGAGAGAGAGAGAGAGAGAGACGTGCGCGCGGTGCTGCACACTTGCAACCAAGCTTTCTACTCTACTCATACTCCGCCATCTTACTCCTCCAAGCTTCAAGGATTCGTGGGCTGTGTGCACTAACAAGTCTGTTTCTACGTAATCGAACTCGGTTCTTGTGTTTTCTTGACTGCTTGCGCAATCTTCTTCTCTGAAAGAAGGGTTTTCCAATCAGGAGTCGAGGATCTTAGTGTGTGCATTAAGGGTAAACTCCGCAGCACGTAGGCTTTTTTTTCTCTTTGGAGATTTTTTGCAATTCTGGATCCGATATTCCGCACCTTGGCTCACACAAATTTTGCTGACTGTGCGGAAAGTTGATTTTTTTTTGACAGGTTTTTCATGGTGACGACAGGAGAACACGGATTCTTGTTCCATGGAGAATGTCTTGTTGTAGCTGCCTGCTGGATGACGTTGCGTTTCCCAAAGGCACTGAAGATTATAGACCTAAGCTGCAAATAAGCGCTTGGGTGATGTATTTGTTGAAGGAATTTCCTGTATCTCTTCAGTAATTCCTCGGGAGCAACAGCAGCAGCAGCTTGAGCGATAGTCGGGATTGTCTCTGTAAGAGTACTTTAAACGCACGGAGTTGAGGGAGAAAGAAAAGCACCCCTTACTTCGCCAGTACCAAAGTGCGCGAAGTGGAAGCAGGTCAGAGATCGTATACAGTGATATAAAAATCACAATGGTAGAACCTCTGTCTCTTTCCATTGCTGGGACGGGGGTTTCTGCGCTGTTGAAACGAGTGATCGATGGGGTGGTCGAGGCTGCAGAAATCACCGTCTACTACAAGAAGTACTGCAAGGAGCTTCAGGACCTTCTTGAGAGACTGCAACCCCTAGTAGACGATATTGGACGCCAGACTTTACCCAGCAATCCTGGAGATGCTTTTACAAGTGGGAGTGCGGTGGGTGCATGGTTGGGTAAACTAAGAGACATGTTGGAGGACGCAGAGACGGAAGTAAACAAGTGCATCGAGCAACAACCCAATTTTTCTCCTTGGTCGAGACACAAGATAGGTGAGGCCATCAAGAAAGTGACAAAGAGTTTGCAAGAGTTCTTACAAGATGCAGCTCTAGTTGGGGTGGTGTCACAAATAATACATGCCAAATACTTTGAGAACATGATGAAGGAGAACCGTGAGTACATGTTGTCTTCAATGGAGAACATGATCAGGGAGCTCAGTGAGGATATTTCCCGTCACAAGCGAAGGGAGAACGGTTTGTCAAATGTCACACGGGAGCTCCTAGAAGGAAATAGTACCCAATGTAGTGCTCAAGAGGTTGCAGCCACAATACAATATGTATTGCAAAATCAGTCAATTGGAACTAGTGATGGCATGTCAGGGGTAGATGAAACAGGGCAAAGAGTGCTAGACATCATGCAACTAAGGGTGGACATAGGAACATCTTCATCGTCTTCTTGCCCAAGAGAGCAAAGAGCGTGTGAGGTTACTCAAAAATTGACAGATGTCCAAAGAGTGCCACCACTTGTGTTTGGTTTGGACAATTTTACTAAGAGATTGCAAAAATCCATAATCTCTAGTAGCAGTGACGCCAATTCTCGATCTATTGGAATTTGGGGCATGGGTGGTGTGGGAAAGACACTTCTTGCTCAGATGTCTTACAATAGTCAAGAAGTGCGCCAACACTTTGAAGGAGGCAACTTGATTTGGCTCACTGTGAGCCAAAATCCCAACATTAAAGGACTCTATGATAGCCTTTGGAGACAATTGGGTGTGGATGGAATGAAACCAATGCAACTAGAGTATAGGACCAGGCTTTACAATGAGTTTTTGAGGACCAAGGTATTTCTTGTTCTAGATGATGTTTGGGATGAAGGAGTTTTGGAGCAACTTGACTTGGCAAAAGGTCGAGGTAGTGTCACTTTGGTGACCACTAGAAACCGACCCGTGTTGAAGAAAGCTGGAGTGATAGATGAAGATCAAGTGAAGATAGGTGTCCTTTCTCCAGAGGATAGTTGGAGATTATTTTGTGTGCATGCATTTCCTGGGGGGTTGTTGAATGTTCCACTTGATGAACTACAACAAGTGGCTAAGTTGGTTGTTGATGAGTGTAAAGGTCTTCCTTTGGCCCTCAAGGTCATAGGTGGATCAATGATTGGGAAAACCATGCGTGAGGAATGGGAGTTCCAATTGAAACGTTTGCAAGATTCTCGTACGCTACCACAACAAAGGGAGGAAGATGAATTGTTTGGTCGTCTCAAACTCAGCTATGACAATTTGGATAATGACGACCCTCAATCCAAAGAATGTTTCCTAGATTTTGCAGCATTTCCTGAAGATCATGTGGTGCGTGTAAAAAAGTTGATCGAACTTTGGGAAAGGGAAGGGTTGGTGCCAATATGCACGGCAGATGATCCTACACAATATGCATACTATTTGGTGGGGTTGTTGATAGGGCGTTCATTAATTGAAGTGGATGAAGACAATGGAGAGTTTGCATGCAAAGTTCATGATGTGATGAGAGATTTGGCAATTCGCATAATACAATGCCAAAGACCTATAAGTCGTCTCTATTGGCCAAACAAAGGGTTGGAAAACTTTCCACATGATTGGAGGACAAACAAGGGGCAATCTTGTGAAGCTCACAAGCTTTCACTTATGGAGAATGCCTTGATCATGCTCAATGGTATCACCTTCTTTGCACCCAAATTGCAGATTTTACTTCTTAACGGCAATGAGCAATTGGAGGTAATGCCGAAACAATTCTTGAAAGGCATCCAAAATCTAAAGGTTTTGGATTTGAGCAATCGTTTCAAACTAGAATTTTTGCCGAAAGAGCTTGGAAATCTTAACCAATTAACCCATCTTGTTCTTTGGGCATGTCTAAATTTGAAATATTTGCCTAAAGAGCTCGGGAAACTTACCCAATTGATCCACCTTGACCTTGGTTGTTGTTTGAAGTTAGAAAAACTACCAAAATCAATTAGGTATTTGCAAAGTTTACAATGGTTCAATCTTCAAAGATGTAATCTCAATCACCTGCCTTCTACAATACGTGACCTGACAAAACTTCAGTACCTCAACTTGCATGGATGTCATGGGTTATCGGGCAAGCGTGTCACAGGCATGCAATGTTGGACGTTACATGATCAAGCAGATTTTCAAGACATTTGCGAGTTGCCTTCTCTTTCAAAATTGTTTATAAGCGGAAGGAGTTGTGCTGAGATTTTGGAATCACCTCACCTATCTATGTTGGTGAAATTGAAATCATTCAACATTGCAGATTTTGGTAATTTGGAAACTTTGTCAGATGCCATGCAAGCAATGGTGAATCTTGAAGAGTTTAATTTACAAAACGGTGAGGCGATCAAAAGTGTTCCATCGTGGATCACATCATTCTCAAAACTCAAGGTGCTTAGATTGGTTCAAATGTCTTCCTTGGAGAGTCTTCCTGCATTAAACACTCTTAAAATGTTGTCAACTTTGAGCATTGCAGGGTGCAACTTGATCAGGAAACTTCCAAACTCATTCACTTCATTAGATGCATTTCCAAGTTTAAAAGAATTGGTTTGTAGCAATTCTGGATTAGTTGAGTTACCAGAGTTGGAAAATGGTGCCATGCCACAGTTGCAAATGTTAGATTTGAGGTTCTGCCAAAATCTTAAAAGGTTGCCTCTTACTTTGAATTTCCTCAAAAACCTAAGGGTAGTGAAAATATATAATTGCACAATTGAGTTTCATAACTTGTGCAAGGTCGACTTCCAAAACTCATGGCTTTGGGAGAGGTTTGATTTTAATTGGTGATTCATTAGTTAGGATGAAAACCATGAGTGATTTTTTAAAAGAGGAGTTCTATTTTTGTGAGAAATTGAAGTTAGTACACTTCTCAAACCAAAGTTGAACATATAGTGAAATAATATTTGAACATTTGTAATAAATTTTATTATGATCTTGTGATCATGATTGTTACCCAAATTCTTTTAACCAAAATTTCAAGTTCCAAAAATTATTATTGCCAATTTTTTGAAAAGCATAAGCAACTTTCATTGGACCTTTCTAAGTTATCTAGTTGAATTAAGTAGCTTAGAGAATTATCATGTGTAAATAGCCTAGAGGGGGATTGAAATACAAGACCCACCTAAATTTTAAGCAAAGTGACTTTAAATCACTATTATCTACTTCAATTGAATGGTTTGCAAGTGTAATAGCCTAGAGGATTTGGTCCATTGAAATAGAATGCCCAAGTATCTAATCTAACTTTAAACAAAGTGATTACAAATCATTGTTTGTAATTATTGTTTCTTGTCACTTTGTAAGTGATTAATGATATAAATCATCAAGTTTATAAATATTGTTTCTTAATTAACATTTTTACAATCCTTGCAAGAATAATCCATTTGGTTAATTAGTCCTTGTATCCATCACTTTCTAATGTTTTCAAAGAACAAAATGTAATCATGTATAAATTTTCCAACACAAATTAAGAAAGAATGACATCAACATTGTTGCCCATTTCCAAGTAGGTCTAGTAATAAATGTAACATAATATGTTGTTAAAAAGTCCATTCCTCCACCCCAAACACTAAAATCAACAAACTAAAAGGCTTTGTGAACAACATTGGCAATTTTTTCATCATAGTTAATACCCAATCCAAAGGATCACTTTTCAATCCCATTCCACATGTTATGAAAAACTTGTCATAACAAAGTTTTTATAATAATGATTATCATGTTAAAAAAATATTTATCCAACATTTATTACACAAGTCATCCCTAATGCATGTGTGTGAAACAATTGATTTTTTCTCATCAAATATTTCTATTTTTTCACATTACACGAATATGTGTCCCATTTCATTATGTATTTCATTAAATTTTGAATGAACTTGAACAAATTTATTACGGTGAAAATGGTCAACCCCTTGATGAATAAAAATCAATTGTTATGAAAAAATGAATTCATTAATAATTAAGATCAAATTCATTAATAGTTAATTCATTAAGCTAACCTCCTAAGTTCATAATTACACTAAGGAACCTAAGTTAAGCTAGCCACCTAAATTATTTTATGCATATCTAAACCTTTTAACATACCAACTTAAAGTGCAAGTGTGAAAGTTTGAACTTCTCACCTCTCCTTATTTTTATGTTTGAGGAGCAAGTCCTTAACCATTGGACCATTACTTAAATAAGTGAAATAATTTGTTCATTATTTAAATAAGTGATGATTTGTCACCATTATTATGCACATTTTTTTTCTAACTTATGTTTGAATTACCATAGGCTAGGTTTTTTAATTAATCCCAAGTTATTCTTAGGTTAGTGTAAATTATTTTAGGGTATTCCTAAATCAATGTAAGCTATTCGACCGTAGGCTATTCTAAGTTATTTTTAGGTAATCCATCCTTTGGTAGTCTAAGTTAATATTGTACCCTAAATCAATTTAATTTATTCTAAATTATTATAAATTACTTCACCTTAGACTAATTTCAAATACTTTAGGTTATTACACCTTAGGTTATTTCATTTTAAATTATTATATCCTTCATTTTTGGTTATTCTAGGTTATTTTAAATTATTCTAAGTCAATTCACTTTAGGCTACTTCACCCAAGGTTATTATTGATTATTTTAATTTATTTTCAATTTTAAAATTATTCCGCCTTAGGTTATTTTTGGATATTTCACCTTAAAATATGTAATATATTTTAAATTAGGTTTACAATTTAAGGCTCAAGGTAATATAATCTTAAATAACATAGGGTTACATAACTTAAAATAATTTAAGGTATAACTTATAATAACTTCAAATACCTATAATAACATATAATAGTCAAAATGGCTTAAAATGGCCTAAGGTGAAATAACATAGAATAGATGATAATAGTTAATAATAGCTTTAGGTAGAATTGCTTATAATAATGAAAAATAACATAAGGTAATATAGTTTAAAATATCCTAAAGTGAAATAACCTAGAATAATCGATAATATTTTTTGGTAGAATAACCAAAAATAACCTAAATTATAATAACTTAAAATAACCTTAAATAACCTTAAATAGCTTAAGATAAAATAAATTATAATAGGCAATAACAACCTAGGGTAAATAGTTTAAGATATCCTAAGGTGCATAATCTAAAACAATAAAAAAAATAGCATAGGGTGAAATAATTTAAAATAGTAAAAAATAACCTAGGGTGAAATAATTTTCAATAATTTTCAAAACATAAAATAAAATAATTTTAAATGGCTTTAAATAGCCTTGGGTACTTAAACCAATAGCATCAAAATAAAATTATTTTTTATGATGAATTATTTCAATTAAAATTATGTCAACTAATAATGAAACATGATGATTACATAATGAACCTATAGTGAAATAATTTTAAACAAGGTGAAATGTCTAGGGTGGAATTAACCCATTTCATTTTTAAGGTTTGATAATGATTTAGGCTAATGAATTGCACATCACTTTTATACTAATGTCATCACAATTTTCTAAATCATTACCATTTACTTTTTGTAAATTTTATCGATCTTATACAATTATTGGTTGTTATAAAACCCATACATTATGTCAATTTGACCAAAGAGTTACTAATGTTATGATATTACAACATTATTTCCTTGGATAATCACTAGTCAAAACTAGTGAATAAACCTAATGAAGGAAATACATAACTTAAATTGAATTATGAACACAAGATACAAAAATTATAAATGAAAGTTTCTTGGATAACTAATAAAGTGGAAATCAACCATTGAAGGCTTAAACTATGTATAATAGCAAATTTAAAGAATTTGCATGGCCATAAGTACTTTTGTTTTATTTTATCATGACACTACAAAAGATTTAATCTAATCTTATCCACTTCATCTTTGGCATATGATTGCACAACCACTTAAATCCCACCTTAAAAACTTGTACATTATTGGAGAATAAATTTCATTATAAGGCAAATATTTTTCATTTTCACATGGAAAATGAAAGGTCACTTTATGCAAACAAACTGGATTTCATGAGGACAATATAAGGGACAAATGTCCTTATTACACCAAGAATCCATACATGTAAGTGTGGTTACAACAACATTATTTTGTTTCAACCAATGTCACTATGAAACAAGACCCAAAAACACAAACACCTTATGTTAACTACAATGTAATGAACTATTGGATATATTAGTTCAAATGAATTAGCATTCTGATAGGAACATTCGTGGGTTGTTCTTTCCTTTTTTTCGTTTAATTACATTTGCCTTATCTATTATTTTTATTTTATTGTGGAATTTACTTAACACCTTTGTTTCTCATCTTGAAATTGGTTGAAATCAATTTTGTTTATTTCTTCATCAGCTTGATTCCATTTAATTATTTAGTCAAAAATGTATCCCACATCCTTTTAAAACGGAATGATGTTGTCATTTCTTCATTATGTTGTAATGCATATATGAATCCCTTCTTTTGTCTTTTTCTTGTAGTTCTTGTTTTTGGCTAAGTCCAAGGAATTTTTTCCATCAATGCTTGTGGCATCCATTGCTTTGGGAAAATTGCAACCTCTAGTTCTTCCCGAGATTTTTTGCATCATTGCTTATTCTACAGATTATATATTATCATTAAAATATTCATTTAACATGTCATTCTCTTGTAACTATGTTAAGTGTAGAACTATATTATAGTAATTAAACAAATTAGGTTGCATGGGAATAGTGAATAAAAGTTGTGATGTTTATTTTGGATAGGTTGGATAGAAGAAATTCAGTAGGAATAAAGCGAACAATAGTGGAGGATGACTAGGTGATATTAGGATTGTTGAAGTTGAATTCAAATCAATTTTAGGGTGGGAGATGAAAGGGAATTTAAGATGCCTTGGAGTTGGAAGTGTGTTTTTTTTGGAACACAAAGTTTGGAGCGAAGTAATTTTCAAAGTTTAAATAACTAATGAGGAACACGTTATTTTCCATAATTTGTTGTTTTCTCTTTTCATCAATATGAGAAGTGGAACTATTGCATAATTGTTATAGATTCAACCATGCAGATTTAGGTGTTATAAGATAATGTTGATTGAATTACATTTTGGATTATGTATTTGTTCAAGTACATATTATGTGACTCAAAATTAACATGCTAAAATAACAAAATTTAAATTTAAAATGATGTTGGAACATTAGTCCTTGGGATGAATTCAAGGTCGAAATTAGTGTTCATGATATGCCTTGGTTTCATTGTTTTGCAAGAAGTACAAAAAGGTTATTGTGAAGAAATTTTATTTTTCTTTGATCTACAAATTCAGAATTGGTGAAGAAAATTGTTAAGAATTAGATATGAGCAAATAGTTATTATTAGGATTTAAATATGTGGCAAAAAACCAAGGAAGAGTGGTAAAATGGAAACAACATAAATCGAATGGTGACCCAAAGTCTATAAAAACAATTAGAACAAACAACAATGTAATAGAATGAAAAGGAAAATGTAGTAGAAGAAGAAATAGAGTTTGTGAATGACGTAATGTAGTTATGTATTCTAGAAAAAAATACAATATATTATGCCAAAAATACCTAGGATAGAAGAACAACATGCAAGATACAAGACACTATCTACAATAGATATGGAACCTTGGGAAACATTTATTGGTAGAACAATGAGGTGATCTAATGTTCAAGCATGGTTATCAATGAGGGCAAAACCTCTAGAAGTTAAACCAAACGGGTGGGTAAACAATGCAATCAAGGTTAGCCCTATAGATTTGTAATGGAGGTATAGGAAAGAACAAAGATGAGTTTGTCAAACCCAAAGACATGGTAATCTATACAGATCCAAGGAGATACTACACATCCATTAAAATGTATAGGTAGGTATGGAAACAAGATCCACAGACAAAGGTTTCACTTGCTTCATCTCAATACTATCAAACCCATGAAGAGTGGGATGAAAACTTGGACAATGATGAAGCTAAACAAATATTACCATAATGTGTTGAGATTGTATTATAGACTAAGGATCCAAAAGAACCGGCTTTTGTAAATGAAATAGTTTATCAAACTGGGATGGAGAATAGAACTAAGCGCAACACTCCACCAATAGTGGCGATCAACATCGAAATATGGCCAGTGAACAATGTTAATGTAATGCAAACTAGCGAGTCCAAGATCAAGCACATTCATTGACCCATATTATTACTAGGAAAACATGTATGGAATAAATATAATCAAAACATACATAACAACTCAAATTCACAATCAATCATTGTAGCTTCTATAGATACAAAGACCATTATCTTATGGATTGTCCATTTATTGAGTGAGATGTACGAAATGCAATGATCATTCATTGCCACACCCAAAATAACTAGAATTTAGAAGATGACCATAATCTATTGGCCATTCTGCTAAACATGGTATCGGCAACACAACTACAAAACTAGAATAATCCACACAACACCACAAAGAAAGGTGATGTACAAAGGATTCCTTCTGAGGTCAAAATACTTCGAATCATTAAATTGTTTCATTCTGCTCCAGAGAAAGTTAAGATGACTACAAACCATTTTGAGCTCTAAGTAATGCAAGACTTGTAACTTTCAAAAGTACAGAGTTTGTGCCTAGATTAAAAAACATGGCACTAGGTATATGCAAGTTAAGGTGGCTCAAAAGCGATAAGAATCCTAGTCCCAAAAGTCCATATGAAGTCCATATATTAACACTAAAATGGAAAAAAACATTAAAAACCAATGTTGAGTGGGCCGTATGTGGTGATTAATCAACTAGAATAAACTCTATATGAAAGGTTGCTCATTTAAAAAACTCTTTAACATACACGTTAAGGGTAAAAAATATCAATCCAAGATTGGGACTTTTGAAAATAAGGTTCAAATATGGTCATTCAAAGCCCCTAGTTATTTGTTGGTTAAAGTTTTTGTTGTAATTATTTTCAATCCATTTTTTTTCCCCATCATGTATCATATATTGAATCCCTATAAAAAATATTGAAATGAAATCAAAAGTACATTTGAATGTTAATGTAGAACTTAAGTTATAGTCCATTTGTTCATTCAAAAAGTCCAGTATATATGATTAGTGTATGTTTATTGAATTTCACCCCTCAATAAATATTCTTATTCAAGTTGGCAATATTTTTGTCAAATTGATGATTTACAATGCACTTGTGGCATTTGAATAGAATACACTCCGCATATAGTCCATAATGGCACAAAAAATGAGCCATTGTAGCTTGCATCTACCCCACTATTAGATGCCATGGTTCCACAACATGGTGGCATAACAATTCATGGAGGAATGACTAACATTGTACTGTAAGATGTTACCACAGTTGATAATGGGGTGCAAGAAGTTATTGTGATGGCTGCATACCTAAATAGATCTAGTTTGTGACTATGGTAGGATATTTAGTATCCATGAGGAATGATGAAATTCCTACAGTACCAACTGATAATGATTCCTTGTACAATATGGTTCCTCTAAAACTTGTTGAGACTTTAGAAAGAAATTATTCTAGTGGCTTTAAAGCAGTACCACTTAGTTTTAGTGCAAGAAAATTTACAGTAGTGGAATTTGATGTAGAAGTACTAGTGAAATTCATTTCAAAAACACCTTTCCATAATATAGTTATTATTAAATTAGTACCACTAGATCTAGGATGTGATCCTCCAAAACCCCCAAGAGGTGCTACAATAACATATATGCAACCTGTAGTACCCTATTTTAGGCCTTCCAGGAGACCATTGAATTATCCTGAGTATAAGAAAGACTTTGATTCAGATGTTTGTGTATGAATATCCAAAGCTACTATCAAAGTTAATGGCGAAATGATAAATAAAGAAATAACTATCTATTCAATTTTATGTTGAGAGATATTGCATTTGACTAATGTAACAACTACATGCGAAATCATGTAGATTTGCAAATCTAAAGCAAGCTTTCTGTAGATGTTAGCTATCAGACTATGCAAAATGATGAACAAATGTATATATAGTTGAAGAACCTGAAACAAAAATCCACAAGAAAAGTAGAGGTGTATTATGAAAGATTATTGAATTAACCAATAGTATACAAACACTTATCGTTGACAATTTCTTAACCACAATATTTCAATTTGGATTACAATTTTATTCACACATTGCTACTATGGGAATGAAGTGGGAGATTTTGCAACAACACAAAAAATATACTTAGGTTAAATTTGGTTACACTTAACAAAACTTAGATAAATTTGGCTAAACTATGGTATTGAAGATAAAATTGGTAAAATATATAAATTAAACTAAACTAGAATATTGAAGCAAAACTTGGCAAAATTTGGTAAAATCTGGCTAAACTTAGTGATTTAGGTAAAATTTGGTAAAATTGGTTACTTGGGTTAAACCTAGTTACATTTGGATAAAAATTTGATAAAACAAGACTAAACATGGCTATTTAAATTAAATTTGGTTAAATTTCGTAAAATTTGATAAATCAAGATAAACTAGAGTATTGAGGTTAAACTTAACAAAACTTGGATAAATTAGGCTAAATTAGGGTATTGAAACTATATTTGGCTAAACATGATTATTTTTAAATTAAACTTGGCTAGACTTAATAAAGTTTGGATAAGTTAAGCTAAAATAGGGTATTGGCACTAAATTTGGTTAAACATGGCTATTTATAAAGCTAAATTTGAATGGACTTGGTAACACATCGCTAAATTCAACCATTTAAGCTAAAGTTGGGCAAATTTTGGTTAAATATGCTTTAATTTGGTTTTTTCTTAAAACTAACAAAAAGTGGTTAAACCAAGTTAAATCAAGCTACTTATATTTTGCTAGGTTAAAATTAGGATAGACAAATTAAGATAAATTAATTTAAATTAGTTTCAATTATGTTAATTTAGGCTAAATTAAGATAAATTAAATTAAATTATGTTATTTGGGGGTGCAATTATGCTAATAGGAGTCAAAAACATGCATAATCACTACTTAATTTTGCGTTTTTACACCAAATGTTTTTAAAATAATTTTAACTTGAAAATAAATTGAAAATTTTACACATTATCAAATTTAATATCTTATTTTATATATGTTCAAAATATGAAATCATTTCATTAACATTTGGACCTTCAAAATTAGTGTAAAAAGATTTGTAACCATTGCTTTTAAGTACTAAAAATACTTGTAAATGGACTTGGAAAACTTTGAAAATGACATTTTTTGGCAAATTAAAAAAACAAACCTTAACAAAATAAGACCATAAAAACATTTAAAAGATTTTTTTGAAGATTTTGTTGAAGAATATTCCAAAAATATTTTCCAAAAAATAGTCATTTAAGGGGGCGCACCGATGGCTTTTTTTAACCCATTTGCATCCTTAAATTATGCTAAAGTAAATTAAATTGTGTTAAAGTAGGCCAATTTAAGTTATGGTAAATTAAACTAGATTATTTAAACATTTGTTTATCCATTTCAAACTAAATTGAATTTGGTTATATTATGTCAAATTCAAATATTTCTTCAATATGAATACACTAGTTGTGTAGTCATAATTTTGACCATAATCATTAAAATGGTAACGATTAAAAGCCACATATGATTACATGATTATGTTTAAACATTAATCACAAAATGTCTTAGTCATAAAAACCACATTTTGGCATTGTGTGTACTCTTGGATGGAGGATTTGGGGTAAATATTATCATAGAACAATTAAGAGCTAAGTTAAGATTGCCTAAGTCAAAACCTACACCTTATATAATCTTGTGGATGGCAAATTAAACCACAACCAAACTTCTAAGGTTGATCAAAAATTTGAAAATGTATGTACATGGTATACCATACATAAATACATTTACAGTCCTACAAAACATTGTCATAAATTTGAGTTATTCCATGTTGTTTGATAGACCTTGGCTTAAAGATGCAAAAGCAACACATGATTAGGGGAATAACATGATCATGATACAAAGGAAATGGTACAATTTGAACCATAGTTATGATTAAACACTTAGGCATTAACCTGAAAAAACTAAAAATCTTATTATGCATTGATTATCATAATGGCATTATAGATGAGGAAGAAGATTTAATGTTGACCAATGAACTTGAATTATTTTCTATTGGTACAATTAGCTTATCGTTAGAAACTCTGAATATAGTTGTAATTAATACAGTATAACTTGAAAGAATTATGAAAATTTCATAATCCAAAGCATAATTTTGTTGAGTTCTTATATTTTTTTAAATAGTGCAAAAATTATTTTGGATAAAAAACCTAAGGTCAATATAGAGGACAAGGTGTATCCTAAGACCTACTATCACCATAGACCAAATCAAGTACATAGTAATGAAACATCAACTAAAGTTCGAGTACAAGAATTAAAGATTGCAAGATGGATGCTAATTAAAAAATAATAACTGTTGCAAATCAATTTGGGAACAACGAAAAATCTTCTAACAAAATCATGGTGAATGTTCAATTAGCTAAGGAGAACATGAATTCTTTAAATAAGTTGTTATTAAAATATAAAGATGTGTTTGCATGGACCTACAATGATGCACCCCAAGTTCTTTAATGGACTCAAATGTGAGTCCAAATTGAAGAAAATGGAAAAGCAAGGAGTCGGGGCATGCTCCTTAGCTCACATCCCTTTAAGGGGTAGAAGGGCGTACTGGAGCTTCGGGATGGGACTAGGAAAATTGACAAGCATCAATTATTCACACGGACCTACACAAAACCAACACAAGGTGGTTAGTGCATAATTGTAACACTTTTGGTGCTAAGACAAGCCACGGGCAAACTTAGACTCACAAGACTCACCACAGCTAGACTTAAGGGAAGCCACCACCTTCCCCTTTATAGTATATTTTGTGCCTCTTCACAAGGGCCACATCCAAATGGCTTTTTGTCCCGAGACTCCCAAATGGGAGTCTCGAAATTGCCAAAGTTGGGACTCCCACGACTTTGGGGCCCCAAAACTTTGTGTGCAGATCTCCGATTGAAATAAGTTCTAAAACAAATTTTTAGCCGTCATTGAGAGCTTTTCAACGATATGTCACACGTTACTTGGACGCAAGGAAATCGGGGTGATTATCAACTTTTAATGGTCGGGAGTCAAATTGCCAATTTGACTCCCGGCCCTTCTTTTGGCCATAACTTGTGTTTCAGATGTCCAAATGGCTCATGCGAGCCCATTTTAAACATCTACGTTTCAATACATTTCCAATGATATGAATAATTCTTTGAATCATTGGGTTTTGACCCTTGCAATCACTCTTTGAACATTCAAAAGTCCAACGGGACTCCAACTCCCAACATGGGAGTTCACTTGGGAGTGTGAGGGTTTTTTCCCTCACACTCTTTTGCACTCCCAAAGGCATGACAATGTGACTCCCGAGCTTAGTTTTGGCCCACACCCTTGCAAGCCATTTGCCTTGGTTGTAAGCCCAAGGCTAGGGTTGCAACATATAAAAACCTAAAAGGTATACTTCCAGAATTGACATAACATCGTAGTGAGTTGGACACATCAATTCCCTAAGCACATTAGGCCAAGTATAAAATGAATCCAAATTATGCTAGAATCGATAAACAAGACATAGACAAATTGTTAGTAGTTGGATTTATATAGCCTATAAAAGAAGCGACCTAATTAACACCAATATTGGTAATACCCAAAAAACATGGAAAATTCAAAATTTGTGTCAATTTAAAAAATTTGAATACAACTACAAAGAAAGATCCATACCCATTACCTTTTATAGATGAGGTTTTGAATATTATTACAAGGCATGATGTTTAATCCTTTTTAGATGTATAAATTATGGATATCACCAGATATCTATAGCACAAAAGGAAATATACAAAACAACTTATGTGACAAATTAGGGAGCCTTTACCTGAGACATGATGCCTTTTGGAGTAAAAAATGGACCTCCTACTTATCAAAGTGTAGTGATTAGAGCCTTCACAGATTATCTAAAAAAATTCATGAGAATTTTTCTAGATGACTTCATTGTGTATAATGATATGGACACTCATCTCCAAAAACTTAGACTATGCTTTCATAAATGTAGAGAATTTGGGATTAGTCTAAACCTAAATAAGTGTGTGTTTTATGGTATTTTCAAGGATAATACTAGGGTTTATAATATCAAAAGAAGGTAAACTACTAGATCCTAAGAAAATCCAAGCCATAGTTTAAATGTTTATACCCACAAATCCACAACAAAGTTAGGTGTTCAACAAAATGGCTCAATTTTATAGATGTTTTATCAAGAATTTTTCATTTATCATGACACCAATTATTAAACTCATGAAGAAGTTAAAACAATTTCTATGGATTTCAGAATGTCAAGTAGCATGGGAGTTGATTAAACAGAAGTATGTAGAAGCACCTATTTTGATATCTCCTAATTGGGATGTAGAGTTTCATGTGCATACAAATGCATCATTATTAGCTGTAGGTGCTATGCTAGCACAAAATTTGACATGAAAACATGATCGGCTTATTGTCTATGCTTTTAAATTTTTTAATAGTGATGAAAGGAACTATAATACCATAGAATGTGAAACATTAGCAATGCTATTTGCACTTCATAAGTTTAGACATTACCTACTAGATAATAGGTTTGTGTTTTATGTTGATCATATGGCTTTGGTTTATTTAGTAAACAAACCACAAATTTCAAGTCGTATTGCATGTCAAAAAGCTAGAGGTTTAACAACATAAAGTTTGGCTAAGTTGGTAACAACTTTACCGGAAGAACCATTTATGAAATGAGGATTTGACTTTGTTGGACCAATCAAATTTACAAGATGGTTTATGGGTACCAAATACATTTTTGTAACCACATATTATTTTACCAAATGGGTGGAGGCTAAGGCACTTAGGACCAACATTGCTATTATCATAGTAAAATTCTTGTATGAGTATATTCTGATTAACTTTGACTATCCATTGACCCTAGTAACAAACTAGGGAGTTCATTTCATCAATGATGATATTAAATATTTGACTGACCATTTTTTGATGAAACATGTTAGTTCTACTACCTATTATCCATAGGGCAATGGCTAGGCATAATTAACTAACAAGTTCATCATTAAGTTAGTGAAAACAAGGCAAATTAGGATGAAGATTTACCAACTGTACAAAACAATTTACAAGGTAGCTATAAGGTATATACTATACTCCATACCAATTGGTTTATGGATTACATCCTTTCATGGCTACAAAATATGTTTTATTAGCATTCAATGGTGACCATCAAGGTGCAAATCCTGTCAAAATATTCATTAATAGACTAACAAAGTTGGAGAAACTACAAAATGACAAATTACAAGCAAAAGAAACTATTAGGAATCAATAATGGAATTGTGCTCTATGGAGTTAGTAGAAGTATCTAGAAAAGAAATTCAAGTTTGGAGATCATGTAATCTAATTCCCAAAAGGACAAAAAACACATCTTGGAAAATTTATCAAGAAGTGGTTTGGTCCATACAAAATATAGTTCTACTTACCTAATAACACAATGTTTTTGGTCACTTTGGATAAGTTTGATCCAAACCCTATGCTTGTTAATGTGAATAAATAGAAACCATATTAGTTTCATAATGATGAAGCACAAACTACAAATCGACCTCAATGGTGTATTGGGAAGGACAAAAAGACATCAAGATGGATAACAAGGATGAAGATTATTATGATGAATCAATTTACGTGGCACAAATTGTACCAGTTGATGAAAAATCCATGCAACAAATGAAAGAATTCTTGGTGGAAGGTGGATTTGGATGAAAATTGTTCAAATTCAATGACAAGTGGCAATAAACAGTGTAGTGTTTCAAAAAAATTGAGAAATCATGTTTGTCGAAACCGCATTACCCTACAACTAAAACTCAAAAAATAATTCATATATAACTATTATGCAACTATCCCTTGGGTATTATAACTATTGTGCAACTATCCCTTTAAAAATATGGTGTATAAATAAATAAATTGCCACATTAAAAAATTTATTATATTATATTATAGTTGCATGTGAGTTGAAAATGGGTATTTTATATAATAATTTATACACATCGTACATACATATGTAGTCAACCATGTTTGATTTTTTCAAGAGTTACATTGTAATTGCATGTGGCAACTACTTTATAACTATCATAAATGTGTCACTAAAACAACAACTATGTTACAACTAATGTATAATGTACATACACGTGATCACGCCACATATCCACATCTCCACCACCCATTATGGGATACATTTGCAACTAGTTTTCAATTATGATTCCCATTGATATGATTAGTATGACTATTAGTGCACCATTATTAAAGTACTATTATTCAACTATGTTATGATTATAATACAATTATTTATAATTTAATAAGGATACATATTCATTGATTTTTTAATATCTTCATCATATGTGTTTCATTTAGAGTGATTTAAAATGTTATGAAAATGTTACTTCAAGTTCTAGAAATCATTTTTGAAGTGTAAAGGGAAATGAATAATGGAAAAATAACAATAAGATAAATAAGCTTTCCAATTTGTAAAACACATTTTATTATTATTATTATTTTTGGACCCTTCCTATTTCCAAACCTCATAACTTTTTTATTCGTTTATACAATTTAAAGTGTTATAGGAGTGCCACCTGAACTTTTACAAATCATCTTTGAACTCTAACAACAACATAACAACATACAAGGAATTTTGTGGGTGTTTGGGAACCGACCTTTGTAGCATTTGGTGGTTTGTTTTGTTGAATTCTTGACCCCCTCTATTTTGAGGGGCCATAACTTTCTTGATTTTATTTCGTTTTTGATGATTTTTAATGCATTAAACATGTTAATAAGAGGGGTTCAAGTTTTGTTTATATACCAAAAATAATGGAGCCCTCCCCTTGGATTTGGCTTGCCTTGAACACTTGAGTGTTATAGTTGCAAGTAAATTAGAATGAGTGATATAGTTGTAACTAAATTAGAATTAGTGAACAACTAAAAGATTTAACCCATATGTTTTATTTTCGAATCCCATGTTACAAACTATATAAAAAAGGTTTGTTCTTTTATGTTCTCACATCAAAATACATGTGCCATTTTGGGATGCATTAAAAAACGCTTAACTTAAAGACAAAACATAAAATAAAAAACAAAATTTCATGGCTATTCTTTCGTGCATTTAGTTTTGTGTTTTCCTACCTACTTACCTACCTAGGTAAGTAAATAGATCCTAGTAAATACGTAGGTATGTAGGTCTTCAAACCTACCAACCTATGGTTATGTGCAACCTATTTAGCTACTAAAATTATATATATATATATATATATATATCCAAAATACAATTAATATGTCATGTGACAATTTTTTTTATTGTATTACGTGTCACAATCTTGGACCATCATTAACAATCATAATGGACAATGGAGATCAATATTTTGAAAAAAAAAGGTTTAAAAATCTTCATAATGCCACATGTTAGATTTTAATATATCGATGATAATTAATGACGTTAACATGACATCATGGGTGTAATTATAATGGAGTTGAATAGTAGTTGAAAATGAGTTATTTTGATTGAATTATAATGAGTTGCATAATATATACGATGAGTTGTAATTCTGCAACTCATGCAACTTGTCCATTAGCATTCACAGTGTATAAATATAGTGAGTTGCAAATGTCCTTTGCAATTCAAAAATTGAGTTGCAAGGCCAGTTGTAAAACACCTTTTTTTTTCATAATGAAATCACAAAACTCTAAAAGATAAAATGACACATCAGGGGGCAAGGAATTAGTGGCACTAACTTGGCATGATGTCGATTATGAACAATTTTTTTAAACTTCTTATAATCTTCATGAGTTTCAACACATCATAATGAACAACAAAAGTTTAATAGAAAAGTTTGGAAGAATTGCTCGAAAGAAAGAAGAAGAGCATAAGAATCTAATTTGTGCAAAGGAAAGAGGAATTCAAAGACAAGAAATATTTACTATAAAAGGCCAAAAGGAGGTGACAGACCATGCTTCACATTCTGGAATTGCAAATCCAACATCACTCCAAGTTCGTTCTCCAAATTCTTCTCCATATTACAATTCGAGGAGATGAATTGAAGCCAATTTGCGTATTTTAACATGCACAAAAAATGGTTACATTTTTTGGGAGAACGAGGGATTTCAAGACCACATGCTAAATTGGAAATAGTGGTCCTGATTGATTTAGAGGATAAATACAACCTCCATTTTTTTCAAGAATTAAAACAAACGACAATTTTAGCACCAAAATCATCCATAGACCTATTTATACCTTTGGTTGTTCCAAGTTCCTTGAAACCCAACCATTTTAAGTTTGAAAAGAAGAGGCAAAAAATTAATACAACGTTTTGTCAAGCTAAGTTTGTTCTTTCACCACAGCTAGCAAGGTTGATTTTTACACCAATAAAACAAAGCTTATATTTAGGATTTGGAAAGAATCACAACTTGGGTGAGGATGGGAGAAGATGAAAAAAGATGGGCATCTAGAGTTAGGCTAGTAGGTTTGTTTAAACTACAATGGAAAACACCACACTGTGATTAACTGGTGGAGTTTCTCAAAACACCTATCAAATCAAGGAAAAGACCATTTATGTAAGGTTAGGAAAGAAAATTGTAGTAATAGTAAAACATTTGATTACAAATGTGTTCAAAATCTCCAACATTGGTTACAAAGAACAAAAGCAAGTAGATAAGTATATTGCAGAAGCTATGTTTTAACATATTATTTTGCTAAGAGCCTATGTCAATGTAGAACAATGGAATGTCAGTATGATGAAAAAACCTTACAACATTTGTTTCCTGTCAATAATTTAGGTTGTTTATTAGAGGGACAATGTTTATTATTTTAGTAATAGAAATGCCATATCCATCATGGTCGCTATGAAAGGGAAAACTATAGATTGGGCAAATACTTTGTTCAAATAGATGCATAGAGAGTTGATTAAATGAACAACCTCTCAAACAAAGATGTTGAGAGGAATAATAAAGGTTGATCTTAAGAAGGATCTTTATCATTTAACATTGGTCATTGAGATCTTAATGTAGCAAGGTGAGTGTAAGTTAAGGTGGATCATTTTTTGCATGACACTATAGGTTTTTGTAGAGTGTCATGCATTAACATGTCATTAACATGCCATAAAATCATCATTATGCCAAATTTTCCATTGAATTAAGATTTTCAACTTGAATAAGAAAACATTTACATAAAAAAATATAACATGTATTTTCCAAATATAGAGTATTGAACTTTTGAAATTGAAAAATATGGACTAGTCTTTTGTCTGTGGCTTGATACAAATACATTTTTGTTTATGAATTTTGTTTAGGTTATTTTATAGGGTTTCAATATATGATATATTAAAGTAAAAGTGACAGATGCAAAAAAAATGTTATAAAAACTTAACCTGAAAGAAGATATGGATTTTTAAATGTCTTAAAATGAACCTTATTTAAACAAGTCCATATCATATTCTTTTTTTGATGGATTTCAATTTTTTTTCCTTTAACATGCATGTTAAAAAGCTATGTAGTTGGGCTTTTAGTCACGTAATCTTTATTATCTCGTTAATCACATTTAATCCCCCACTTAAACAATGATATCATAATAGACTACAATTTGAACACTACCAAATGGATTTTTTATGGACTATTTATTCAACAAAATTGGTCCACCTTACTTTGCAACCTCCCAACATTTCTTCCCATAGATAGAACCATAGATACCACCAGAAGCTACATTAGTTGGAACATAAGAATTTTTTACATCTAAGGTGAATGAATCAAAGTTCAAAGATAGGTTGCAAAAAACCAAATGCCCTCTTGCATCGTCCATTAGATCACCAAGACAAATTTAAACCAAAAATCAAAAGAATGCAAAAGACTAAAAGGAAGAGGAAGAAGAGGAAAAACCTTTGATGATTAAAAGGAGGAAATGGATGTAAGGAGTAATGCCAATACTAGATGTACTAGCATCATAGTCATACCAAGATAGTAGTAGCCCTAGGAGGAAGCACAAAGACCTACACCACCTATAGGAATTCAATTCATAGAGTTAATGGCTAAAAAAGAATCATAGGTTGAATACCTTATTGCCCAATAGGATCCATCACATGCAGACCCAATACAACCATAGTAGGAATAGAGGGAGAGGTATATGGATCCATACATTGAACCAATTGGGTGGTTTCCACCACATTCACCATCTCCATAATAATAAGTTTCACGACTTTAACTTTGGGTTCACATAGGCAAGGGCATGGAAAGGTGCGGGCCAAAAGTGCAATCGGGAGTCACATTCACATTCCTAGGAGTGTGAGAGAATGTGAAGGAATGAATCCACACACTCCCAAGTGGACTCCCACTTTGGGAGATGGAGTCCCTATGGAATCTTAAATTTTCAATGAGTGATTTGTGGGGTCAAAACTCATTAAATTGAGGACTTCCTTATACCATTGAAAATCTCTTAAAACATGGATGTCTAAAATGGGCTTGTATGATCCATTTGAACATTTAAAACATAAGTTATGGCCAAAAGAAGGGTCGGGAGTCAAAGTGTCAATTTGACTATTGACGACTAAAAGTTAGGAATTGCCTTGAATTACTTGTGTGTAGGTGGCATGCCTCATATCATTGAGAAGCTCTTGATGAGGGCTACAATTTTTCTTTAGACCTTATTTCAATCAAAGGTTTACCCAAGAAGTTATGGGCTTCCAAAGTGGCAAGAGTCCCAATTTCGAAACTCCCGACTTAGGAATCCCGGGAAAAATGACATTTGGGTGTAGTCCCTGTGGTCAGTCATAAAGAATACTATAAGGGGGAAGGTGGTGGCTTCGCCCAAGTCCAAGTCATCGTGAATCTTGTGAGTCCGTGTATGTTCGTGGTTCATTCGTGCATTAAAAGTGCTCCAACTATGCACTAACCAACTTATCGTTTGGTTTGTGTAGATCCATATGAATAATTGACCCACTTGTCATTTGTCCTAATCTCCATCCTAGAACTCTAACATGCCCCAACTCTTTCTTCTTCTGATGTTTTCACTTTGAAATTTGCATTTGAGTTTTTCCTGGAGTTTGGGGGTGCATCACATGGTACAAATAAACCACATCGTAATAAGTTGCACATCAAGAGGATAAACCATTATTTTTAGTTGGATTATATGATTTAGGAGATAGGTTTGGAGCCTATAGAAGTAGAGGGCCATTTGTAAAAACATTTAAGGGGGAAATTATAGTGTTTCAAAACCCACATATAGGGGGATATTTAAGTTAAGAAGCAAAGGAAAATTTGAAGATTACTAGATTATTCTAATATGTTGCAAACTATAATAAAAAAATGGAACATACAAAACTTGAATTCTTAGGACTTAAAATTACTATGTGAAAGGAATGAAGTAAAGAAGTAGGAATTGGAGGGCAAAACTACAAGTACACTATAAGAGGTGATAGATCCATAGTGTCAGATGCATGCAATTGAAGTTCAAACCCAAAAAGACACTTTAGATTAAAGAAAGGGAATTGAATAAGCTACAAATGGAGATCATTATGCTAAATCAATGGAATTTGGAATAACATATGTACTCATATGAAATTATTAAGGAGGAGCAAGATTTGTTAAAGTTAAATAATTAGAAAGAAGATTCTAGGTGTTTGGCCTTGAAAAAATAGGTAGATGACTTGGAAATTTAATTTGTAGCCTTGCAACGGGACAAGGATAATTTTACAAGGACATATACATGTACAAGAAAAAGAGATTTTGAAGCTAAAGGAGGAAATTTAAATCATTGAACATTAGAGAGATGCAATTTATTGGAAAAGAACAAAACTCAGACCACGTGTAACAGGTCAATCTAGAAGTTACAACAAGATACCAAGAGGATATGAATAGTTGTGGAATCATTTACAATTATGGAGCTATATTCATCCAAGCATAGATTGAGGGAGTATGATAATATATTGATGTAGAATATAATTTTGAGGACCAAACAAAAATCATTGCAACTGCAAGCATCTAATGTTGATGCATGGTGGTATGGTGGAATTTAGTTTAGGACTTGTTGCAAAAGGACTTACATACCTTATTTGATGAGCATAAAGTAAACGAAGCTAGCTACATGAAGAAGCTGCAAGCATACCAAAAAACATATCTAGAGTTTCAAGATGACTCACCTTCTGCAACTCCTAAAGATAGCTTTGACACATTAGATTTCAATTAGTATGATGCAAGTCTAAGTGGTGAAGTCCATGAGGTTCAATCAAGTGCATTTATAGAACTAAAGGGAGGAAACACTACAGAGGAAGTCATGGGAGAACAAATAGTGACATAATCTAAAAAACAAATATGAATAACAAAAATTTTAACAAAATGAAAGGGACAACATGTGTTTACCCAAACAAAGTCCATAGAATATGCCATGGCCCATAGTAACTGTAGTTTCTCCATCAATTGAATTTGTTACAACAACTTTAACAAAGCCAACATCACAAGATGAGGGGGATAATGGTCACACATAAACCTATGTAGAAGCACAAAAGTATAGTAGCAGATGCAACCACAAAATCCCCTACAGATTAAAAAAACCATCGTGATAGAAAGGCAACAATTTATGAAACATGAGATTATCAGAATAAGTAGTTGGAGAGTGAAAAAGGAAGAAAGGGTAGTCTATTATGTAGACTAAGAATTCTTTCAATATAGTTGTACATAATAGGATTTTGGGTACAAAATCCAAAGTATAGAGGGGGTAATATTAAGGGTAGAATTGTACTATAGTAATCAAACAAACTAGGATGCATGGGAATAGTGACTAGGAATTGTGATGTCTATTTTGGATAGGTTGGACATAGGAAATTTAGTACAAAGAATGGACAATATTGAAGGATGATTAAGTGAAATTAAGACTGTTGACATTGATATCAAATTAATTTTAGGGGGGGGGGGGGGGGGTTGGGGGTTTTTAAATATCCGGGGGGGTGAGATATTTTTTTTTTTTGGGGAGAAAGAGTTTGGGGAG
>Ga0116229_10004056_pt1 | contig 24039 bp, 19 predicted proteins | sample S1TSphgellanicum_3_FD_87313 | JGI IMG/M metagenome (GOLD analysis project Ga0116229, IMG submission 87313) | Host-associated microbial communities from peat moss isolated from Minnesota, USA - S1T2_Fc - Sphagnum magellanicum MG | ecosystem: Host-associated > Plants > Peat moss > Unclassified...
AGGCGCGACGCCCATGCCCGCCGCCCTCCCCCCAGCCCGGATCGGCTGGCGCGGGGGAGGGGGCAGACCCCTTTCGGATAACAGGCGGGCCCTTGCTCCTCACCCCTCTCCCACTGGCGCGGGAGAGGGGGCAGATCCCTTTCGGATAAGAGACGGGCCCTTGCTTCTCTCCCCTCTCCCATAAAGTGGGAGAGGGGCGGGGGAGAGGGTCGACGCGACTGGCACCATGCCCATGGCGGCCGCCCTCTCCCCAGCCTTCTCCCGCGACGCGGGAGAGGGGATCAGTTCCCGCTCTCCGCTCTGCGCTTTCTCCTGTTGCCTACCCAACAGCGCGCGCCGCAGGATGCGCACTAGTCAACAGCCACGCGCCGCTGCTGCTCGATTCCCCGCAGCGCGCCTGCGCTTCCCGCCGTCTGCGCCCGCACTAGCGCGCTGCGTTCTCCGAGGGAGGCGCCACGCCGGCGCCCGGCGCCACGCGCCGGCCGGACCCTGGCCCGATAGTTGCTAGATGTCTCTGGATCCGGCATCGCTGGCGTGCACCAGGGCCCGCCGTGCCGGACGGACGAACTCCATTGTCTCTCGATCAGGGTGCTGCCTATGAATCAAAAGCTTTCCCTTGCCCTCGTGATGAGCCTGTCGATGCTGTGTGCCTACGCAGCGACCGAAACCCTTGCTCCGGCCTCGCCGGCAGCGCTCGATGCCAACGCGGCCAGGGCCGCTTCCCCGTCGATCGACGCGTCCTTCGTAACGGTGGCGCCAGCGCCCGCCGTCGCGGCCGCGCCCGTCGCTGCGGCCGCGCCCGTGCCCGTCGCCGCGACGACCGGCGGCAAGTGGTCGCCCTACCGCCCGGTGGTGCTCCCCGCCGTGCCGGCCGTCAAGCAGAAGGCCTGGGTCCGCGAACCGGTCGACGCCTTCGTGCTCGCGCAGCTCGAGGCCCACGACATCAAGCCGTCTCCCGAGGCCGATCGGGCGACCTTCATCCGCCGCGCCACGCTCGACGCCTGGGGCCTGGTGCCGACGCCCGAGGAGGTGCGCGCGTTCGTCAACGACCGTTCCGCGGACGCCTACGAGCGCCTGGTCGACCGGCTGCTGGCCTCGCATCACTTCGGCGAGCGCCAGGCGCGCCGCTGGCTCGACCTGGCACGCTACGCCGACAGCTCGGGCTTCCAGAACGACCAGACGCGGGCCAACAACTGGCGCTATCGCGACTACGTGATCAAGGCCTTCAACGACGACAAGCCGTTCGACCGTTTCATCCAGGAGCAGATCGCCGGCGACGAGCTGTTTCCCGACAGCCAGGAGGCCAGGATCGCCACCGGCTTTCTGGGCGGCTACCCCGATAACGCCAATTCGCGCGACCTCGTCCAGCGCAAGTACCAGATCGACACCGACATGACCGACCAGGTCGGCGAAGTGTTCCTCGCCGCCTCGATCGGCTGCGCCCGCTGCCATAACCACAAGTTCGACCGCGTGAGCCAGAAGGAATACTTCCAGTTCCAGGCCTTCTTCGCCAACACCTCGTTCGACGAGAAGGTGCCGCTGGCCAAGGGCACCGAGACGACCTGGGACGAGGAGTACGCGGCCAAGGACAAGGCCTGGCGCGAGGCTACCAAGGACATCCGCGCCAAGCAGAAGGCGATCCTCGATACGGTGCGCGAGAAAGGCCTCAAGTACCACAAGGAGCGCTACCTGACCGACAGCCGCGATGCGATCTTCAAGCCCGAGGACCAGTGGACGCCGCTGGACCGCTGGGTCAACTTCCGCCTCAAGACCGTAACGACCGACCAGGACATCGTCGGATATCTCAAGTACTCGGCCGAGAACAAGGACGCGCCCGAGTACGAGGCCGCCAATGTCGACAAGTGGAAGGAGTACCAGAAGCTGACGGCCGAGCTCAAGCGCTTCGACGATATCAAGCCCAACCGCGGCTCCAAGTGGATCACCGCCGCCACCGAGCTGGGCCATCCGCAGTCGCCGCCCACCTTCGTGCGCTTCACCGGCATCCATGAGCGGCCCACCGAGGAGGTCCAGCCCGGCCTGCCCGTGCTCTGGGCCGGCAGCAAGCAGCCGACGATAACCCCCACGGCGACCTCGTCCGGGCGGCGTTCGGCGCTGGCCAACTGGCTGGTCGATCGCGACAATCCGCTGACCGCGCGCGTGTACGTCAACCGCGTCTGGAGCCAGTACTTCGACAAGGGCATCGTTCCCACGGTCGCCGACTTCGGTCGCGCCGGCCAGAAGCCCACCAATCCCGAGCTGCTCGACTACCTGGCCGCCGATTTCGTCCGCCAGGGCTGGAGCGTCAAGAAGCTGCAGCGCGAGATCCTGCTCTCGAACGTGTACCGGCAGTCCTCGGCCGAGCGCGCCGACCTCGTCAAGGCCGATCCGGAGAACAAGCTGCTGGCGGTGTTCCCGCGCAAGCGCCTCGAAGCCGAGGAGATCCGCGATTCGCTGCTCTACGCTTCCGGCCTGCTCGTCGACAAGGTCGGTGGCCCGGCCGTCTATCCGCCGATCCTCTCCGGCGCGGCGGTGGGCACCTCGGTCGATTTCAACAACAACAAGGCCTGGACCGTATCCAAGGACAAGGAGGACTGGTACCGGCGCAGCATCTACGTGTTCGAGCGGCGCAGCCTGCCCTACCCGATCACGCAGAACTTCGATCCGGCCGATCCCTCGCACCCGCACCACAAGCGCGACGTCACCACCACGCCCCTGCAGGCGCTCACGCTGTTCAACAGCGAGGTGGTGTTCGACTGGTCGCAGGCGCTGGCCGGCCGCGTGATCAACGAAGCCGGACCGGGCGAGACGGCCCAGCTCGACCGGCTGTACGAGACCCTGTTCGCCCGCGAGCCTACCCGCGCCGAGACGGCCGCGCTGCGCGACTTCCTGGCCAAGGAGCAGATCGCGATCCGCGAGAAGGCGGCCACCGGCAAGTTCGAGGTCGCCATACCGCAGGGCCTCAAGGACACGCGCCAGTTCGACCCGGTCAAGACCGCGGCCTTCGTCGACCTCGTCCATACCGTCGCCAACTCCAACGACTTCGCCTACCGCTTCTAGCCATCACGCCAACCAAGGATACGAACATGCGTAACGATTCCCGCCGCGATTTTCTCGTCAAGTCGGCACTGGGCCTGGGTGGCGCCGCGCTCAGCGGCGCGGTGCCCGGCCTGGGCGGCTTGTCTGCTGCCAGCGCCGCCGAGCTGATCGACCCGCTGGCCCCCAAGGACCCGCAGTTCCCGGCCAAGATCAAGACCGTGATCTGGCTCCACCAGAACGGCGCGCCCAGCACGCTGGACCTGTTCGACTACAAGCCGGAGCTCGTCAAGCGCCACGGGCAGGAGGTTCCGGCCTCCTTCCTCAAGGGCATCAAGACCAGCACCCAGGGCGGTGTGGGCAAGCTGTTCGCGTCCAATCGCACCTGGAAGCAATACGGCGAGAGCGGTGCCTGGTTCTCGGACCTGGTGCCCAACCTGGCCAACCATGCCGACAAGCTCACGTTCATAAAATCCAGCGTGACGATCGGCGCCACGCACGACATCTCGATCCTCAAGCTCAACACCGGGGACCTCAACCCCGGCCGGCCCTCGCTGGGCGCCTGGATCACCTATGCGCTGGGCTCGGCCAACCCCGACCTGCCGCCCTACGTGGTGCTGTACAACGGCGATCGCGAGCCCTCGGCCGGGTCGGTGAACTGGAGTTCCGGCTTCCTGCCTGCCGTGTACCAGGGCACGCCGTTTCGCCCCGGCAACTCGCCCATCCTGTACCTGGAGCGCCCCGAATCGCGCTCGGCCGCCCAGCAGCGCGCCTCGCTCGACCTGCTCAAGCGCCTCAATTCGCTGGGCGCGGCGCGCTACCCGCAAGACACCGAGCTGCGCGCGCGCATCCAGTCCTACGAACTGGCCGACCGCATGCAGGCGGCCGCGCCGGAGGCCGTCGACATCAGCAAGGAATCGGATGCCACCAGGGAGCTCTACGGCCTCAACGACAAGATCAGCGAGAGCTACGGCACGGTGCTGCTGCGTGCCCGCCGCCTGACCGAACGCGGCGTGCGCTTCATCCAGGTCGTGTCGGGCTACCCCGAGGGCGTGGACCAGGACCGCCAGAGCTGGGACGCGCACAGCGACCTGGAGAAGAACCACGGCGTGATGGCGCGCATGGTCGACAAGCCGATAGCCGGCCTGCTGCAGGACCTCAAGGAGCGCGGCCTGCTCGAGACCACGCTCGTGGTCTGGACCTCGGAGTTCGGGCGCACGTCCTACGGCCAGAGCGGCAACGGGCGCGACCACAACCCCTGGGGCTACACGCAGTGGCTGGCCGGCGGCGGCCTCAAGGCGGGCTTCACCTACGGGGAGACCGACGAGATCGGCCTGCAGACGGCCGACCAGGACAAGGCGGTGGACACCTACGATCTGCACGCCACCGTGCTCAAGCTCGTCGGGCTCAATCACCTCAAGGTCACCTACCTCAACCACGGGCGCTCGGAGCGGCCCACCGTCGTCTACGGCAAGGTCGTGGACGCCATCCTCACCTGAGGCGGGTGCCGGTCGCGCTTGTCCACCCGGGGCGCCCAGGCGCGCCCCGGGTGGGCGTAGCGACGGCGCACGGTGGCGCGAGCGCTGCGCTCGCGGCGCTCGCCTTGCTCGCTCAACAACGTACAGGTGCCGGCACGGGCCGGCACGAGAAGAAATACCCGGTCATGCGCAAGTCGATTCTTTTGGTACTGGGCCTGCTGGCCTTGGCGGGCGTTGCCAGGTCCGCGGACGAGGAGATGGACGAGGACCTGATGCAGTCGATCGAGGACACGAACAAGAGCCTCTCGTCCAACATCGCCCAGCACGATGACCACGGCAGCGCCGACGACGCCCGCGAGCTGGGGGACATGTTCTCCAGGGTCGAGGTCTACTTCGTGCAGCGCGGGCATGCCGACGATGCGGTCGATCTGGCCCGCAAGAGCCGCCAGCTGACCCTCGATATCATGCATTCGGTCGCCACTGCCGATTTCGATGCAGCGGCCGACGCCTCGGTCAACCTGTCGCGCACCTGCAAGACCTGCCATCGTACCTACAAGAAGGACAAGGACAAGACGCAGGGCAAGCACAAGGACGCGGATTAACCCCGGAGAAACCCATGAAGATCAAATCATGCCTCGTGCTTCCCCTTCTGGGCACGCTCGGCGCTGTCTGCATTCCCGCGCTCGCCGCGCTGCAGCCGGGCGATGCCGCGCCCGATTTCGACATTCCCGCATCCCAGGCGGGCAAGCCGATCAACTTTGCGCTGCACGAGGCGCTCCAGAAGGGTCCCGTGGTCGTGTACTTCTATCCCTCGGCCTACACCAAGGGTTGCAACATCCAGGCGCACACCTTCTCCGAACAGCAGCAGAAGTTCGCCGCGGCCGGCGCCACGATCGTCGGCGTTTCGCTCGACAGCATCGCGCGCCTGAACGAATTCTCGGCGGATCCGGATTTTTGCGCCGGCAGGATCACCGTGGCCAGCGACGCCGACGGCAAGGTCGCCAAGTCCTACCAGATCGCCATCCGCGACGCCGTGCCCGGCCGCAAGGACACGCGCGGTGTCGAGATCGACCACGCGTTTGCCGAGCGCACGACCTTCATCGTCACGCCCGACGGCAAGATCAGCGCCACGATCGGCGGCCTCTCACCGGCCGACAATGTCGCGCAGGCGCTCGAGCGCGTGCAGGGCATCGCGGCAGCCGCGCGCCGTTCAATCACATCGACCCAGGGAGCGCAACCATGACCCGCAAGACGACCCGGGACTTTCCGCCCGAAGTGCTCAAACTGTTCGACCAGTACGTGCACGGCCAGCTCAGCCGCCGTGGCTTCCTGCAAGCGGCCGCCAAGTATGCGGTGGGTGCGGCCTCGGCCGGCGTCTTCCTCGCTGAGCTCAGCCCCGACTTCGCCGCCGCGCAGCAGGTGGCAGCCACCGACGCGCGCATCGACGCGCGCACGGTCGAGTTCCCGTCGCCGCAGGGCTATGGCACCGTCAAGGCCTACCTGGTCGAGCCGGCCAAGCGCCAGGGCAAGCTGCCGACCGTGCTCGTCGTGCACGAGAACCGCGGCCTCAATCCGCACATCGAGGACATCGCCCGCCGGCTGGCGCTGGACGGCTTCATCGCGCTGGCACCCGATGCGCTCTACCCGCTGGGCGGCTACCCGGGCGACGAGGACAAGGCGCGGGAGCTCTTTCCCAAGCTCGACCAGGCCAAGACGCACGCGGACTTCCTGGCCGCTGCCGGCTACCTGAAGGCGCTGCCCGATGGCAACGGCAAGGTCGGCGTGGTGGGGTTCTGCTATGGCGGCGGCGTGGCCAATTACCTGGCGACGCAGATTCCGGATCTGGCCGCGGCGGTGCCTTTCTACGGGGCGCAGCCGACCGCTGTGGAGGCGGCCCGCATCAAGGCCCCGCTGCTGCTCCAATACGCCGGCAGCGACGAGCGGATCACGTCCGGATGGCCCAAGTACGAGGAAGCGCTGCGCGCCGCCGGGGTCCGCTACCAGGCTTACATCTATCCGGGCGTGCAGCACGGATTCAACAACGACACGACCCCGCGCTACGACGCGGCCGCGGCCAAGCTGGCGTGGCAGCGCACGATCGATTTCTTCAACAAGTACCTGCGTACCTGAACCGCCGGTCATTCCCACCCGTCAAGGAGCTTTCGTGAAACTTCGCCCTTTCCGTCTTTCCCCGCTGCTGTTGGCAAGCGCCGTGCTCGTGTCTGCAGGCGCCGCAGCCGCGCAGCAGGCGCCCAAGCCCGAGCAGTTGATCAAGTGGCGCCAGTCCAATTACCAGGTCATCGCCTGGAACGTCGGCCGCATCAAGGCTTCGCTGGACGGCTCCTACGACAAGGAGGCCGTCATCAAGGAGGCCAATGTCATCTCCGCGATCGCCGGTTCCGGCCTGGGCGCGCTCTATACGGCCGGCACGGAGACGGGTACCGGTTGGCACGAGACGCGGGCCAGGCCGGAGCTGTTCACGGACAAGCGCGTCGCCGAGCTTTCCGGCGATTTCGTCCGCGAGGCCGGCGAACTGGTCAAGGTGGCCAATGGCGGCGACCCGGCCGCGGTGAAGCAGCAGTTCGGCAAGCTCACCAAGACCTGCAAGGCCTGCCACGACGACTACCGCGCCAAGGAATAGGACGCGTCCACGCCCGCGAGCGCGACCGCGACCGCCAGGAAATTCGCGGTGGTATCCGCCGGCTGGCAAGCCGGCTTTTTTTCGCCCGGAACCGGCCGACAAGCCCGTAGGAAAGGATAAGTTCATGAAATAAAGAGGTCTTCCAGGCCTCCCGGGAAGCTTCAGACCGCTTCCCGCGCGTCTACGCGAAAAGCTACTATGGTTGCGCGAAGGACGCGTATGAGGATGCTCTCCCTATCCCTGCTGCTCGCCGCGTGCTGCCTGGGCACGCACGCCAGCGCTGCGCAGCCCGCGACCGAGCTCAATGCCGACGAACAGGAAATCGCGACCGAGTTTTCCGCGATGACGGCGCTGGCCGATCCCCTGGGCATCCGCTTTCGCACCCGGATGGTCATCGACGCGCAGGACGGCGACAACCCGGTCGCGATGGGCTACGAAGACGGCACCTGCACGCTGGTCGTCCGCGTGCGCGGCAACTCGCTCTACCAGAGGCTGATCCTCGCGCGCGACGGCCACCCCCGCGACCTCAAGCTGCGCGCGATCCTGGCGCACGAGATGGGCCATTGCTTCCGGCACTTCTTCGCGCGCGGCGCGCGCGCGGCGCCGGGTTCCGCCGACCGGGTGGCCGAGCGTGCGGCGGAGCCTGCGCCGGACCGCACGCCGGACGCTGCCGCCGACCGGCGCCAGCGCCGCGACAGCGAGGATCAGGCCGACCTCTTCGCGCTGGCCTGGGCCGCGATCTACAACCCGGGCGAAGCCGACGAGGTCCGTGCCTACCTGATCGAGGTGCGCAAGGACCTGTGCGCCGATCGCAGCGGGCGCTACGGCGGCCGGCGTGAACTCGACCGCGATGCCCGCTACCTGTCCTCGGTGCAGCCCGAACCGGGCCTGCTCGTGCAGATCGCCACGGTGCATGCCCGCACCGGTGGCGCGGCGGCGGCGGCCGCTACCACGCCGGCCGATTGAGCGTGGTCGGCGCCGGTGTCGGTGCGGGCCCGTGCGCTTGGCCGCCGCCCGCGCCGCTCACGCGGTAGGTCACTGCCAGCGCCAGCAACACGGCCAGCACCAGCACCGCGGGACGGCTGCGGCTGGTGGACTCGCCGTGGGCCACCTCCTTCCATCCGGTAAGCATCGGCCTGATGATCGGGTCCCGGCGCACGCGCACGTAGTACACGACCGCGGCCACGTGCAGCGCCACGAGGCCCAACAGCACATCGACCGACAGCCGGTGGATACCGGTCAGCCGATCGGCCAGCCCAGCGCCCACCGTGCCGTACAGCGGTCCGGTGAACGCCACGTCGTCGTTGCTGAACAGGCCCGTCCCCGCCTGGGTCGCCAGCAGCGCCAGCAGCGCGAACACCGACAATGCCCCCAGCGGGTTATGACCCACGCCCTGCCAGCGTCCGGCCAGGTAGGCGCGCACGCTGCGCAGCGTGGGCGCGAAGCTCGCAAAGCGCGCGTGCGTGGGACCGGCAAGGCCCCAGACCACGCGGAACACGAGCAGGCCGACGACGAGCAGGCCGAATCGTCCGTGCAGGTCCATCCAATTTCCCCCGAGCTCTCCGGTGAGCACGGCCCCGCCGACCGCGACGGCGAGGCTCCAATGGAAGACGCGCAGCGGCAGATCCCACACGCGTATGCGCCGCGCGGACGGGGACCGCGCGGCGACGAGTTCTTGGTCCGCCGCGCCGTCGCTCGACGCCAGGCGCGCGCTCACGCTCCGTGTCCGCACGCGGGCGTGAAGACCGTCGGCATCTAGCGCGCTGCCGTGCTGGGCGGGGGTACCGCGATGCGCGTGATCGTCCCGCCCTGCGCTTCGTAATCCTCGGAGCCGGCCGCGCCGGCGATCCGGAAACCCTTGCTGGCGAGCAGATCCCCGACCGCGCCGGCCCGGTGCGCATGATTGGATACGGTCACGATCACGCGGTCGCGCGGCAGGAAATCCAGGTACTTCTCCACGTCCTTGGCTTGCACGCTGAGGTAGACCGGCCAGCTGCCCTTGGCCGTGACCTCATCCGGGCGGCGCACGTCCAGGATCAGGACCTTGGACGGATCGGCCAGCAGCTGGTCGATCTGCGCCCGGTCCAGCTGCTTGGTGTGGTATTTCCAGGGCTGCGGTGCTGCCTTCGCTGCCGGCGGCGCGCTCTGCGCCGATGCCTCGACGCCCAGTGCGCATGTCGCCAAGGAAACGATTGCGATCGACAGGCTGTTGCGTACCTTCATCAGAGAGTCCCTTCCCTATTCCCGAGCGCGGTGTTCATCCCGCCGATGCGCACGTGCGCCATGCACGTGACACCCGGCGACGATCGCAAGAAGCGGGCCAGCGCCGGCGGCGATGCCCTCGTGCAGGAGTGCACGCACCACCGGCGCGAGGGCGGCACCGGCACCGAAGCGTCCCGACCCGCGCCTGCGCGGGCTTGCGCAAGCCGCGCGGCAACGCTCGTCGATGTTGCTTATCCAGCATGTCGCGCGCGTGCTTGCTGACGAGCCAGCAGCACCCGTGGAAATGCAGCAGCGAACGCGCAAGCATCGCGCACCCGAGCGCACACCCGTGCCGGTGTCCGAACGGGCCGTTCGACGCGTCACCACGGCGGCACCGGCGCCAGGGACTGCAGTCAATTCCAGACGGCCGATCGCATCGTCTCCATGAGCACCGAGCTGCGCTGACTCACAAACGGAATAACTTATTACTGAGCAAACCCATTTGCGTGGCATGCCGGTTGCTTGATCGGACGCAGAAGTCATTTTCCTGAACCGGAGCCCATTGCCGTGCATCGCCAAGCAACTATCGATATCCCGAAGAGCAAACTACCGTTCCGGCCCACGCCGATTGCGGCCATCGTCACCGGCCTGGCCCTGCTGGCTTCGCCATCGCTGCACGCCGCCGACGAAAAGACCGTCGCCCAATTGCAAAGCGAGATCGATAGCGCCCGCGCGGAGATCGCGCGGCTGAACGCGCTACTGGCGCAGAGCCGCCAGGGAGCCGCTGCACCCGCGGACGCGGCATCCGCCGCCGCACCGGCGCCGGTGGCCGCCGCCGAAGCCGTGCCGGCGACCGAGGACAAGTCGGCCCAGCCGCAAGTCGTCACGAGTGCGAGCGTACCGGCCGATGGCACCGTGCTCGAGGGCATCGTCGTCAGCAGCGCGCACCCCAAGCTGGAGATCGTCGAGGACCTTCCCCAGTCCGTCTCCGTCATCAGCGGCAACGATCTGGCCAGCACGCTGGCCCTGGACCTGGGCGCCATCGTCAACCGCGCCGCCAACGTCAACTTCAACGTCGGCAACTCGCGCACGTTCAGCCTCTCGATCCGCGGCGTCGGCAAGGTGACGCAGACCGAGGCCCAGGACACGAGCGTCGGCGTCATCCTGGACGGGATTCCGATCGCCTACGCGCCGTTCGCCAGCTTCGACTTCTACGATGTCGACACGGTGGAGGTCGCGCGCGGCCCGCAGGGCACCGACGGCGGCAAGAACTTCACCGTCGGCACCATCGCCATCAACACGCGCAATCCGTCGTTCACGCCCGACGCGCGCTGGTCGATCGCGCTGGGCCAGCGCGACACCGTGATCAGCCAGGTGGCGGGCGGTGGGCCGGTGATCGACAACGTGCTCGCCTGGCGCGGGGCGCTCGTCGTCGACAAGGGCAATGGCCAGTACGCGAACGCCTATTACCCCGACCAGACCTACTTCAATACCGATCGGGTTGCGGGGCGCATCAAGCTGCTCTACACCCCGACGGCCGACTTCAGCGCGCTGGCTACGGCCGAAATCCAGCCCGAGGGTGCCGAGTTCTACAACAGCGAGGTGGTCAACCTGATACCGCCGGCGACCTATGCCAACAACGGCGTCTCGACCAAAGGCACCGGGCTCGACGTGGCGGGCAAGCTCGGCCGCTCGTGGTTTACCGACCAGAACGGCGGCCAGAATTTCTACTACGGCGGCGCGTACCTCAACACGGCAACGCCGGACGTCAACGCCCAGCAGCCGCTGTACACGTTCACCAACAACGCCTCGCTGGAGCTGAAGAAGACCTTCGGCGACCTCGAGTTCAGTTCGATCACCGGGGTGCGCCGCTACCATTTCGAGGCGCGCAACGACGACGCCACGCCGTTCAACATCAGCATCAACGGGGGCGGCAAGGTCGACCTGTACAAGGAGGCCACGCAGGAGTTCAGCCTGGGCTCGCATAGCGACCTGGTCGACTGGAAGACGGGTGCCTTCTTCTGGTACAACCACGTCAATTATGATGGCCAAGGCGGCTGGTCCAGCGGCTGGGGCAGCGACGCGGGCGCCTATTACGCCAGCACGGCACAGTACGCCAAGCTCGACACGACGGCGGCCGGGCAGCTCCTGATGGAGAACTCGCTCGAGAACATGAACAAGAGCGCCACCCAGATCATCAACAACCGGAGCGAGGCCCTCTACGGCCAGGCCGACTGGCACGTGACGCACGAGTTCACGCTCACCACCGGCGCGCGCCTGGGCCGCGAGGACCGGCTCAACAACACGTCCTCGCTCATCGTCGGCAATGGCAACGGTGGCGCCCTCAATCCGGTGGTCACCGCCACCGGCGTATCGATGGGCGGCTTTGCCTCCAATTCGACCACCGGCGCGCTGTTGGGCGGCAACTCCGCTGCCCAGATCGCGCTGGCCAACTCGGTCGCGCAGCAATATTTCGGGGTCAACCAGTACAGCCTGCTGACGACGAAACAGCAGGGTCAGGTGGCGGCCGCGAAGGCCGTGCGCGCCGGCCAGATCGGCACCGTCTGGGATCCGATCGCCGCCCCGGAGTACCGGCGCACGCTGCCGGGCCTGGTACTGACACCCAGCTACAAGTTCACGCCCAACGAGACCGCGTACCTCGCGACCCAGCTGGGCGAGAAGGGCGGCGTGTCGCAGGTCGTCAACGCCGTTCCCGTGGTGGCCGGCACCGAGAAGGCCGAGTCGATCGAGCTGGGCCTCAAGTCGGCCTCGGCCGACCGTCAGGCCCTGGCCAACGTCGATATCTTCAAGACGATCATCCACAACTACCAGCAGACGGTGAGTACGCTCGATCCGCTCAACATCCAGACCACGGTCTCGTACGTGGGTACAGCGCCCCAGGTGGACATCTGGGGGGTCGAGTTCGACGCAGCGGTTTCGGTGATCCGCAACCTGCGGCTGCGCGCCTCGGGCGCCTTCAACCTGGCCAAGTACCGCGATTTCCCGGATTCGCCGCTGCCGGCGGAGGACCAGGTCGTCGGTACGCACGCGTTCCAGGATGTCTCCGGCCAGCGCCTGCCGGGCGCCTCGAAGATCCTCCTCAATGTCGGCGCCGACTATCGCCTGCCACTGCCGCAGGACAAGCTGGCGCACGCCGGCTTCAACACGGCCTTCCTGAGCCGCTACAACAGCGATTCCAACCTGTCGGCCTACGCCTGGATTCCGGGCCATTCCACCACGGATGCCAATATCGGCTGGGGGCGCCAGGACGAGAAGTTCGACGTGTCCCTGATCGTCAAGAACCTGTTCAACAACCTGACCCCGCAGGCGCAGACCTTGAACAGCATCACGCCCGGCTACACGCGCTGGCTGGGCGTGCAATTCACGGGGAAGCTCTGACATGGCGCCCCGGTTGCGGCAGCGCACCCGGCAGCGTCGAGGCCACGCTCGCCTGGCAGCGGCCGTGCTCGCCGCGCTCGTGGCCTACCGCCTGCCCGCTGCGGCCGAGCCCGGCGTCTTCCCCACCGGGACCACGCGCTACGACCCGGCGCTGGCCGACCATTCCTACGTGCTGTTTTCAGGCGGGGACCGCGTAACCCGCCTGATCGACCTGGACGGCAAGGTCGTCCACGAATGGAAGCTCGAGGGCTCGCCGCCGGTGCTGATCGACCCGGCCCTGGCCGGGGGCGAGCGCGGGCACCTGCTGGTGACGCTGGAACTGGGCGAGGGCGATGGCACGGGCCTGATCCCGGGCCGCGCCGCGCGGCGCATCGTCAAGACCGTCGGTGAGGTGGACTGGGACGGCAGGACCGTCTGGCAGTTCGGCCCCAAGGCGCCGGGCGGCTACGCGCTGCAGCATCACGACTTGGGGCGACTGCGCAACGGCAACACGCTCGTGCTGGCCAATCGCGTTCATCCCGTGGCCGGCTTCCAGCAGGCGCGCATCGAGGACGACGTGATCTACGAGGTCGATCCGTCGGGCGCCGTCGTGTGGACGTGGGCGGCATCGGATCACCTGGACGAGTTCGGTTTCACCGGCGCCGAACTCGCCCTGGTCAAGGCATCGCGCTCGCCCGACTACCTGCATGTGAACAACCTCAAGGTCGTCGGCCCGAACCACTGGTTTGACGCCGGCGACAAGCGCTTCGATCCGGACAATCTCATCTTCGACTCGCGCAACGCCAACTTCATCGCCATCATCGACCGGCGCAGCGGACGCATCGTCTGGACGCTGGGGCCGCACTATCCGCCCGTCGCCGACGGACCGGAGGGCCGGCGCGTGCCCCGGCCGGTCGACCAGATCAGCGGCCAGCACGACGCGCACATCATCCCCGCCGGCCTCCCGGGCGCGGGCAACCTGCTGGTGTTCGACAACCAGGGGGAGGGCGGCTATCCGGCGGCGCCGCTCACCGTCACCGGCGGCTCGCGCGTGCTGGAGATCGACCCGGTGACCAAGCAGGTGGTCTGGCAGTACACGGCCGAGGACTCGGGGCGCCCGTCCTGGAGCTTTCGTAGCGCGCATATCAGCTCGGCGCGCCGCCTGCCCAACGGCAATACGCTGATCGACGAGGGCGAGGTCGGCCGCTTCTTCCAGGTGACGGCCAAGGGCCAGATCGTCTGGGAGTACGTCAATCCGTATCCGTCGCGGATCAAGGACCCCGTATCGGGCGCCGAGCTCGTCAATTACCAGGTCTATCGGGCCCAGCCGGTGCCCTACGCCTGGGTCCCCGACGGCACGCCCCGCAGCCAGACGCCGGTGGTGCCGCCGGAGCCTGCGCAGTTCCATCTGCCGGTGCTCGAGTAATGCTGCGCTTCAACGCCATCATGGAATCGCTCCCCGCATGGCAAGGCGTTTGGCCAACCATTAAAAGGCGCGCCTTTCTCCGGGCGGGCCGCGCCGTTGCGCGCAGGGCATCGAGGAAACGCCCGCGACCGGGATCCTGAGTGCATGGCGCGTTGCAGCATTACCGTGCGCCCGCTCCGGGCCGCTGACGTGTGCCATTCATTGCCAGCGCGGCCCATTTCTTAGCAATCACTGAGCGAGGCATCCGGCGTAAGCCGCGGCGGCTGCAGCGACGGATGTCGCGCCGTGTCCGGCAAGCCCGCGCTCAGGCCGCTCGTTGCGGCGCGGCAAGAGGATTTTCCTGCCGAACCGGCGGCCACCCCTTCCCGTGCATGGCCATCGGCGCTAAGCTTATTCGCGATACGCTGAGCAGAAAATAAGTGGGACTCACGAACCCCCGAAACACCAGCGATTCAGGGAGCGTCGGTCCAGGATGTCCGGATGTCCCGCATCCGGACATCCTGCGCCGCACCGGCGCCGGTGCAAGCTGGATAACCGAGATAACCGCGATAATTGGAGACATGAAAATGGCAAATCGTCGTGACTTCGTCTTGAAGCTACTGCCCCTGGCGGGAGCCGCCGCCGCACTGCCGCGCACAGCCTTCGCCGAGGTTCCTGCGTTGACCGAGAACGACAAGATGGCCATGGCCATGGGCTTTCACCTGCACACCAAGGACGCCGACCAGAAGAAATACCCGAAGCACACCGACGAGCAGTATTGCGGCCGCTGCCTGCACTTCACCGAACCGGGCAAGGACACCGCGCGCTGCGACCTCTTCAACAAGATCGTGCCCAAGGGCGGTTGGTGCAGCGGCTTTTCCAAGCGCCCGTGATACGCCGCGCCTAGGCGAGCAGGCGATGCGGGGGAACGGTCATGCTGGCGATTCCGGTGCTCGTGCTCGTCAGCGCGACCGTCACGCTCGGGGTGATACTGGGGCTTGAATATCTGCGCGGCGTGCGCAGCCGGCCGACGATGATCGGCATGCACTTTCTGCTGGGGGCGGCGAGCCTGGAGGTGCTGGTCATGTTGCTGGCCGGCGCGCCCGACGGTACCGTCCTGCTGGTGGGCAGGCTGGGACACGTCGCTGCGGGCCTGCTGGTGGCGGCCCTGTTCATCGGCGTGATCACGCCGATGATCGGGCGCCAGTCGCGGCCCACGATGAACATCGCGCTGGCCGCGCACGCGATCGTCGCGGCCAGCGGTTTCGTCGTGCTCGTGGCCTGGCTCGTCTTCGGCCGTTCCTGACTACGCGCCGGTGCGCAACTCGAGCGTCGGGTCGGCACCGGTGTCGCGGCCCACGGCACTGCGGCGCAGGCCCAGCGCGACGACCATCATCAGCAGCATCGCAGCGGCCACCATCGCGTAGGCGATGCCGAAGCCCGCGCTGCCGCCGCCCTGGAAATCGGCGACCGCACCGATGCACGATGCCGACAGCAAGGTGCCTACGCTGCTGCACAGGTTGATCAGGCCCTGCGCGGCGCCGCGCACCGGCGCCGGCGCCTCGTCGATGGCGATCGAGCGCAGCGCGCCGCCCACGACCACCCCGATACCCAGGCCTACGGGCACCGAGAACACCAGGAAACCCCACAGGCCCAGCGTCGTCGCCGCCGAGCCGCCGTAGCCCACGGCCAGCAGCGCGAAGCCGGCGACGATGAGCCTGCGCGCGCCATAGCGGTTGAGCCCGCGTCCGGCGGCCATCGAGCCCAGCATGGAGCAGATCACCATGGGCAGCAGCGCGAAGCCGGCCATCTTCGGGGCCACGCCGTGGGCCAGCGTGGCGATCAGCGACAGGAAGGCGATCGCCCCCATGCCGACACCGGTACCCGCGGTGAGCAGGTAGGTCGTTGCCAGTTGCCGGTTGCCGAACAGCTCCAGCGGAACCACCGGCTGGCGCACCCGGCCCTCGATCGCCACCAGCACGCCCAGCAGCAGCGCCGCCCCGGCCAGCAGCCACGGCCAAAGCGCGACGCCGGCGAACGCGTCGGCCGCGCGCGTGATGCCCAGCACCAGCGCGACGAGGAACGCGAACAGCGTCGCCATCCCGCCCAGGTCCAGCGGGGCCGGCGCCGCATCGGGCGCCCGGGCCGGCAGCGCCCGCGCGCCCAGGGTGAGCACGACCGCGGCGATCGGCAGGTTGATCAGGAAGATCCAGTGCCAGCTCGCCGCCAGCATCAGCAGCGTGGCCAGCGGCGGCCCGATGACGAAGGCCATGCCGTAGGTCGCGCCTACCAGGCCCAGCACGCGGCCGCGCTGCTCGGGCGCGAAGGTGTCGCCGATGATCGCGCTGGCCGTGGGCATCAGCCCGCCGGCCCCGATGCCCTGCACCGCGCGCCCCGCCAGCACCATCCAGAAACTGCCCGAGGCCGCGATCATCAGCGAACCGAGCGCGAAGACCGCGCTGCAGGCCAGGTACACCGGGCGCCGCCCATGGCGGTCGCCCAGGTTGGCCATCAGCACGGTGCTGGGCATCGAGCCCAGGATGAAGATCACCGTGATCAGGCTGATCTGGCGGTTGTCGAGCGTGAAAGCGGCCCGCAAAGCGGGGATCGCGGGCGCGATCACGGCCGTGTCCAGCGCCGACATGAAGACGCCGATGAACAGGGCGATCAGCAGCTGCCGTGCGGCGGGGTCGCGGGGGTCAAGGAAACCGGAAGTTGGCACGTCGGCTCGCGATAGGGGGCCGTCGGGCGACGGCAGACGCGCATTTTACGACCTCGCCGCGGCCGCGAGGATTAGCCCGCAAAGCCGACAGGGTCCGATCCGCCGTTCGATCCGGTGGCCGGCCCCGCATTCGATCCGATCACGCCGGTGCCGGCGCCGGGGCCCGGGCGCGGCTCAGTCGCCCACCACCAGCACCTGGAAGCTGCCGTCGAGCACCGGCGGGCGCGGATGCGGCTGCTCGGCCGTGGGCGGCGGCGCCGGACCGAAATCCGCGGCCACCAGGTAGGCCCGGTGCGACTGCGCGTCCAGCGCCATCGTGCGCGCACTCTTGCGCGTGGCCACGGTGGCCACGACCGAGTAGTGGTCCGGATCGTCCTGGTGCGCGACCGTCAGCGTGCCGTCCCCGCCGTTGGAACTGAAGACCAGGCCGCGCTGCGCGTCGAAGGCGGTCGCGTCGGGCCCCTGGCCGATCGGCACCCGCGCCACCGCCCTGCCCGTGGCCGTGTCGGTCACCGCCATCACGCCGTTGCCGCAGACCGAAAACAGCCGCCCGTGCACGCGGTCCAGCGACAGCCCGGTCGGTTGCCCGCAGCCCGACAGGCTCCACGTGGCGATGCGACGCAGCGCTTTGGTATCGATGTCCAGCAACTGCGCGGTGTCCTCGATGTTCACGTACACGTGCCCGGCATCGTCGCTCGCGGCGAACTCCGGCTTGCCACCCGCATCGATCGTGGCGATCACCTTGCCCCGGCCCGGATCGATCACGCTGATGTCGTGACTGCGACCGTTGAAGGTGAACACGTGGCCGCTGGCCCGGTCGTACACGATGGCGTCCGGGTTGTGGCCCCCCACGGCGATGGTGCCCGTCGTCTGCAAGGTCTGCAGGTCGAATACCGTCACCGTGTCCGCGCGTCCGTTGCTCGTGAAGCCCTTGCCCAGGTCGGGGGCCAGCGCGATGCCGTGCACGCCCGGCGTATCCGCGATGGTCTTGACCAGGCTGCCGTCACGCGTATCGACCACGAGTACCCGGTCCGAACGCGCGATGAAGAGGCGATGGCTCGCCGGATCGACCACCAGGTAATCCCAGCCGCCGGGTCCGCCGAGCGTGTAGCGCGCCAGCACCTGCGGCGCACCGGTGCCGGCCACGGCGACCGGCGCCGCTGACGGTGCGCGGACCAGGGTGCAGGACAGCAGGGCGATCGCGACGCGCAGGTGCATGATGGGTATTTCCGGAGGGGGACGCCTGCGCGCGCAATCACGCGCGCATTCACGCGCTGAACTGCAGCGCCGCCAGTCTCGCGTACAGCCCGCCGCGCGCCAGCAGCTCGGCGTGGCGGCCCTGGTCGACGATGAGCCCGCTCTCGAGCACGAAGATGCAGTCGGCGCGCTGCACCGTGGCCAGGCGGTGCGCGATGACGATGGTGGTGCGGCCGCGCATCGCCACGTCGAGCGCGTCCTGCACGGCGCGCTCGCTCTCGGCATCGAGGCTGCTCGTGGCCTCGTCGAGCAGCAGCAGCGGCGCGTCCTTGAGGATCGCCCGGGCGATGGCCACGCGCTGGCGCTGGCCCCCCGACAGGCGCAGGCCGCGCTCGCCCACCGCGGTGTCGTAGCCCTCGGGCAGCCGCTGCAGGAATTCGTCCACGTTGGCCGCCTGGCTGGCCGCCCGCACCTCCTGCTCCGTGGCGCCGCTGCGGCCGTAGCGGATGTTGTCGCGCACCGAACCCGAGAAGATCACCGGATCCTGCGGCACCACCGCGATGCGCGAGCGCAGGTCCTCCAGGCGCAGCTCCTGCACCGGCACGCCGCCCACGAGCAGCGCGCCCTCGTCGATGTCGTAGAAGCGCTGCAGCAGCTGGAAGATCGTGGTCTTGCCGGCGCCCGACGGACCCACGAGGGCGACGGTCTGGCCCGGCACGATCTGCAGCGACAGGCCGCGCAGCACCGGGTGGCCCGGTCGCGACGGGTAGTGGAAGCGCACCTGGTCCAGGACCACGCCCAGCGCATCGTCGCCGGCCGCGCCGCTGCGCACCGGCAGCGCGCGCGGTTGCGCGGGCTCGACGATCGTGGAGCGCACGGCCAGCAGTTCCATCAGGCGCTCGGTGGCCCCGGCGGCGCGCAGCAGGTCGCCCCAGACCTCGGCCAGCACGGCCACGCTCGATGCCACCAGCAGGATGTAGAACGAAGTCTGGGTCAGTTCGCCGGCGCTGATGGTGCCGGCCAGCACGCCGGCGACCCCGCTGTGCAGGCCGTAGAGCAGCGAGGCCGAGACGCCGGTGATGATGAACGCGGTGAATGCCGCGCGGGTGGTAGTGCGCCGCACCGCGGTGCCGAAGGCCGTCTCGTTGGCGGCGGCGAAGCGGGCCGCCTCGGCGTCCTCCTGCGTGTAGCTCTGCACCACGGCCACGGCGTTGATCACCTCGCCGGCGATGCCGCTGGTGTCGGCGATGCGGTCCTGGCTGGCGCGCGAGAGCCGGCGCACGCGCCGGCCGATCCACAGCGCCGGCAGCACGACCAGGGCGATGATCCCCACCACCGTGAGCATCAGCAGCGGATTGGTGGCGATCAGCATGCCCATCGCGCCCAGCGCCATCACGGCGCTGCGCAGGCCCATCGAGATGCTCGAGCCGACGGCGCTCTGCACCACGGTCGTGTCCGAGGTCAGGCGCGAGAGGATCTCGCCCGTCTTGAGGGTCTCGAAGAACTGCGGGCTCAGGCGCAGCACGTGCGCGTACACCGCGCGGCGCAGGTCGGCGGTCACGCGCTCGCCGATCCAGCTCACCATGTAGAAGCGCGCCGCCGTGAATACCGCCAGGGCGACGGTCACCGCGAACAGATACAGGAAGTACCCGTTCACCGCCACCAGGCGGGTGCCCAGGTCCAGCGTCGCCGGCTGGGCCAGGCCGCGGTCGACCAGCAGGCGCGCCGCGGCGGGCACCGCCAGCGTCGCGCCGGCCGAGAGCAGCAGGAACAGCAGCGCCAGCAGCGCGCGGCGCCGGTAGGGACGCACGAACGGCAGCAGCGCGGACAGCGCGCCGAGCTTGCGCGGCGCCTTGGTGGCGGCGGCGGGCGTGTTCAGTGCGGGCTCGTGGCGTCGATGCCGGCGCGGATGCGGTGGCCTCAGGGATTGACCAGCGAGCGGGCCACGCCCGGGCCCCCTGCCACGAGCAGCACGAAGAACCCCAGCAGCGAGATGCCGAAGCCCATGCCGCGCCTGGCCGGGTCGCGCAGGTAGGCCAGCGCATAGACCACGCGGCCCACCAGCCATACCAGGCCGGCCGCGCCCGCCAGCAGCGGGCTGCTGTAGATGGCGGCCAGCCACAGCGCGGGCAGGAAGATCACCGTGTTCTCGAGCGTGTTCATCTGCACCCGGAACGCGCGCTCGAACATCGGGTTGCCGGTCGTGGCCGGGGCAGTCACGCCGTACTTGGCGCGCGCGCGCCCGGTCCCGCCCGCCACCCAGAGCAGCAGCAGGATGTTGAGCAGGGTGATGACCGCCGGCCAGGCATGCGCGTTCATGAAGTCCTCCAGGTGGGGCTCGTCGCCGTCGCGAGACGATACACCGACCTCAGGTGCGCTCCGCGCCGCCGAGCGTCGAGGCCTCGAGCCGGATCACGCGGTCGACGCTGCGCACGGTGTCGGGCCGGTGGCTGACGATGACGATGGCGATGCCCAGGCGGCGCAGCCGTTCGCTGATCTCCTGTTCGCGCGCCAGGTCGAGCTGGTCGAAGGCCTCGTCCAGGAACAGCACCTGGGGCTTGCGGTACAGCGCCCGGGCCAGCAGCACGCGTTGCTTCTGGCCGCCCGAGAGCGCCACGCCCAGGCTGCCGACGATGGTGTTGTACTGCATGGGCATGGCCATGATGTCGGCGTCGAGGCCGGCGATGGCCGCCGCCGCGCGCACCCGCGCCGGCTGGTGCTGCGGATCGAAGAAGCTGATGTTGTCCTCGATCGACCCGATGAAGAGCAGGTCGTCCTGCATCACCACGCCCAGGCGCGCGCGGTAGGCGGCCACGTCCCAGTCGCGCACGTCCCGGCCGTTGGCCTCGAGCACGCCCTCGCTGCGATCGAGCAGGCCGATCAGCACCTTGACCATCGTGGTCTTGCCGGCTCCCGAGGGGCCGACGATCGCCACCATCTCGCCCGGCTTGACCGAGAAGTCGACGTTGCGGAAGGCGAAGCCCTCCACGCCGTAGGCGAAGCCCAGGCCGCGCGCGCTGAGCGACAGCGGCGCATCGGAGGCCGGCGCGGTGGGCGGGCGCAGCTGCTCCACCGGCGCCAGCGCGATGTCGGCGATGCGTTCGGCGTGCAGGTCGAGCATGCGGAACTCGACGCCCTTGTCCACCAGGTTGTTCACCCGCGTCAGGAACAGCAGCTTGAAGGCCAGGAAGCCGAACAGCATGCCCACCGAGAAGCGGCCGGCCACCACGAGGTTGGCGGCCAGCCAGATGACGGCGACGTTCTCCAGCCCGAAGATGAGCCCGTACGCGGCGCGGTTGAAGATGCCCAGGTGCTGCACCAGCACGTTGGCGTTGGTCTGGTCGATGACCAGGTTCTGGTAGGCCGAGCGCCGCTCCGGCTCGCGCAGGTTGAGCTTGATGGCCATCATCCCGCGCAGGGTCTCGATGAAGTGGGTCGCCGCCTTGCCCTCGTGCACCAGCTGCTCGTCGAGCGCGCGCCGCTGGGCGCCGTAGAAGATCCAGCGCGTCGCGCCGTAGGCCAGCGCGGCGGCCAGCACGACCGCCGCCAGCGCCACGCTGTACCAGAGCATCACGCCCAGCGTCAGGACCACCATGCCGCCGTCGACCAAGGTCTCCAGGAAGGTGACGCTGAGCGTGCGCTGGATCGCATCGACGCTGCGAAAGCGCGAGACGATATCGCCGATGTGGCGCTTCTCGAACCAGGACAGCGGCAGGCGCAGCAGCTGCCCGAACAGCGCATCGAGCAGGCGCACGTTGAGCATGGTCGAGAGGTACACGCCCAGCCAGCCGCGCACGGCGGTGACCGCCACCTGCATCACCGCCAGCAGCCCGAAGCCCACGCCCAGCACGGTGAGCAGGTCCTCGTCGCGCCCGACCACCACCCGGTCGACGACGATCTGCACGAAGAAGGGCGAGGCGATGGCGAAGACCTCGAGCGCGACCGACAGGATCAGCACCTGGGCGATCGCACCCTGCAGGCCCTGCGCCGAGCCGAAGAGCTGGCGCACCGAGACCTTCTCGCGCTCGTCGCGCGGGGCGAAGCCGTTGGCCGGGGCCAGCTCCGCGGCCACGCCGGTGTAGTGGCGCGAGATCTCGTCCACGACCAGCACGCGCTTGCCGCGCGCCGGGTCGAGCACCGTGAAGTGCTTGCCGTCGGCGCGGGTGAGCACCACGAAATGGTTCATGTCCCAGTGCAGGATCGCCGGCAGGCGCAGCTTGCCCAGCGCGGTCAGCGGCGCCTGGACGCCGCGGAAGGACATCTTCAGCGTGTCGGCGATCGCGGCGATGTGCTGCAGCGTCACGCCCTTCATCGACGGCGCCAGGCGCATGCGCATCGCCGAGAGGTCGGTGCGCAGGCCGTGGTAGCTGGCGATCATGGCCACGCAGGCGATGCCGCACTCGGGCGCCTCGCTCTGCAGGATCATGGGCACCCGGCGCCCGAACAGGCCGTCGAACATCGCCTCAGCGCAGCCGCTCGCGCAGCGCCAGCACCGGCTCGAACACCCATTCGAACACGGTGCGCTTCTCGAGCAGGATGTCGGCGTTGACCAGCATGCCGGGGCGCAGGGGGAACTCCTGGTTGCCGCTGCGCACCGCCTGGCCGTCCAGCGCCACCTCGATCCGGTACACCGGCTCGCGTACCGGCACCGAGCCCACCTTCTCGCCCGGCGACCAGACCGTGCGCCCGACGCTGGCCACCTTGCCGTGGTACTGGCCGAAGCGCTGGAACGGGAAGGCGTCGTAGCGCAGCACCACCGTGTTGCCCGGTTCGATGAAGCCGATGGCGCGCGTGGGCACCAGCAGCTGCGCGTGCAGGCCGCTGCCCTTGGGCATGATGGTGGCCAGCGGCGCGTCGGCGGCCAGCGAGTCGCCGCGCGCCGCGGCGATGTTGGTGACGATGCCGGCGATCGGCGCGCGCAGTTCGGAGTCGCTGTGCGCCTCCTCCTGCACCAGGCTCTGCTCGAGCTCGCTCTTGCGCTGATCGATCTGCTGCAGCTGCGTGCGCGTGCGGATCTCGATCAGCGGGATCTCGGCCTGCGCGGCGCGCAGGTCGCGCTCGATCGTGGCGCGGCTGCTCTTGAGGCTCTCGAGCTTGGTGGCCTGGTCGAGCGCGTCGTTGCGGCGGTCGCGCACCATGTTCTCGGAGGCGAAGCCCTCCTTGAGCAGCTGCTGCACGCGCTGCACCTCCTGGTCCGCGGAGGCCAGGCGGCGCTGCTGCGCCGCGGCCTCGGCGCCGGCCTGGTCGAGCTGCTTGCGCAGGTCGTCGGCGCGCTTGCGCCCCTGGCCCAGCTGCTCGGCGCCCAGCATCTCGGCCTGGGTGCGCTCCGCGGCCAGCGACGAGAGCCGCTCGGTCAGCTGCTGGCGCACCAGTTGCGAGGCGTTGATGCCGCTGCCGGTCGTGCGCTCCTGCGACAGCCGGGCGATCGGCTGGCCGGCCGCGACCTCATCGCCCTCCTTGACCATCAGCTCGGACACCACCGAGGCCTCGGGCACCGTGATGCGCGCGGCGCCCTGGTCGAGCTCCAGGTAGCCGTCGACCCGCTCGCGCCGCGTGTATTCACCGACGAACGCGAAGATGACCAGCGTGGTGGCGATCGTGGCCGCCAGCAGCGTGAAGACCCACATCGGCACGGGGCGGGCCTGCGAGACCTCGCCCAGCAGCTTCTCGCGCTGGGCATCGATCGCCTCCTGGCGGAACAGCGAGCGGATCGGCGGCGGGCTCAATGGCGGTCCGGGATCTCGGAGGGGGCGGGCCGGCGGTGCCGCCCGCTACGCACTCATGCCCGCGACCACGCGGCTGAAGCCGGCATCGACATAGGTGACCTCGCCGGTGACCCCGGCGGCCAGGTCGGAGAGCAGGAAGGCGGCGACATTGCCGACGTCGTCGATGGAGACGTTGCGCCGCAGCGGCGCGTTCTGCTCGACCAGGTCGAGGATCTTGCCGAAGTCCTTGATGCCGGCCGAGGCCAGCGTGCGGATCG
>Ga0116229_10004057_pt1 | contig 24034 bp, 14 predicted proteins | sample S1TSphgellanicum_3_FD_87313 | JGI IMG/M metagenome (GOLD analysis project Ga0116229, IMG submission 87313) | Host-associated microbial communities from peat moss isolated from Minnesota, USA - S1T2_Fc - Sphagnum magellanicum MG | ecosystem: Host-associated > Plants > Peat moss > Unclassified...
TCCAGAAACTAATTTAGCCAATTCTGGCTACATGCCAGATATGAAAGTAGAAAAACACCAGGATCCGTCTATATTCTTGGCTACCTACTGGAACTTACTGTCGAAATCTGGTGATTTGAAAAAAAATTCTTTTTGAAATTCGGCGAATTTGGACCATTTTTCCCATGAAAAATCCTTTGTACTGGTTGAAATCACATTTTTCAGGTCGAATTTTTGCGAAAATTTGCTAATAAAAAAAACGCTACTTGTCAAAGGTTGCAAGTCAGAAGTGATTAAAGATGAAAGGATGATGTTTAATTTCAGTATTGGGTAATTCTTTGATTTTGTTATATTGTCTGGTTCCGGGTTTTTGAAAATTTTCAAAATCAAACGATGCCTGGTACCAGGTTTACTTTAGTTCCAGGTTTTGGAAATTTTTGAAAGAACCAGCAATTCAGGGTAGGTTCTTTACCGAACCACACTCAATTAAAATTGGTTCTTTGATCTTTTGAGCCAATTGAGGGTCCAGATACCCAACCTTTACCCATGCCAGTGCTTTCTTTGAAAAAGAGAGAACCTCATCACACTAATTCTCTATCATTATTTTGACAACAAACACAGGTTGAGAATTGATAGAAAGATCCACCTGTGGTCTGCGTGAGAGACCAGTGTTGTCTTTACATGTATTAGTGGTGCCTTGATTGTTATGTTCTTTCATGACATGTGTTCTCATGCTTTTATTTGCCTTGTACTTCTTGTGGATGGGTTCCAACTTCCCATCCTTGCTTTTTTTATACACAGGGTTTTTCTTCTTATGTTGGGTGGGTATTAAACCCAAGTTCAAAACTGGGCTGGAGTTCAGCCCAGTTCTCTCTGAAAGAACCAGCAGGTATTAACCAGGGTGATACCCGAGGTCAGCACCTTACCGATCAGGTATCATTTTGAAGAGAACCAGTTGGTTGAGAACCAGTTTCTACTGAGAACCTTCTTTAAATGAACTTTGAGTAAATTATATTAATAACCCTCTGTATGGTTCTGGGGCTGAATATAGGTTTCTAGGTAGTTCATTAGGTTTAGGTTAAGTTGGTGATAGAGTTTAAGGTAGCACCATACCCAATCTAGCGAAGAGGGAGCTTGAGCTTTAGAATAAGCTCAGTTCTCCACCTCTAGGACCCACTTTCACACTTTGCTTTGTGTTTTCATTGCTTTTGCTCTTTTTTCTTTCTTTCTTTTGGTTTCTTATAGTGTTGTAGGTGTGTGCAAGGAGCGCCTAGCTTTTTGAGGTCTGATGTTGTTTGTTGTGAGTTTGAACTAATTACAACCAAGACGATTTTGCAATTGTGTTTTCCTTTATGCACTTTAGGGTTTGGCAACCAACAGTTTCTTTCTTGAAGTGAAATCAATCATCCAGTCTTGAGTATAGTGTTGATTAATGAAACATATACTTGTTCCATGCTATGATGGGTTATGGTGTCACTTCAAAGGATCTACATCTACCTATCACAAGTTTTGGTTTTGCGTTGATGATTTGGCTCGTTGTGTGGGAGGCATTAGAAAAACTTACATTATTGATAGGTCAATTGTGCCTAAAATATGACCTATGCAAGTAAGAAACAAGTTGACTTGTGATGAGGTGACATTACTAGGAGAAGCTAAATTTGTTCTATGTGAGGAATGAAAATGTGCCCTTTAAATGTTTTTGGGAATGAGAGTTCTACTTTGGTGAATCAACCTTTGGATGCAAATTTTTGGCCAAAAGTTTGCAATAATAAAACTATTTGGTGGGCAACAATGTTGAAGCTTTCAACTTTATAGAAAAACAAGTGGGAGATCAATAGGTTTTTGGAAGTTAGTCTTTTGCATCCATAGATGTTCTTACACCAAGGTATGGACAAATGTACAATATCACCTTTGGCCCACCCCCAACCACAAAGCAATATGAAGTGCCAATTGGAAATTTCTTAACTTGCATTTATGTTCATTCTATCACAATGATGGCAAGTTCATTGGGTAGAAAGAAGTGGGTGCATTGCAAACACCTTTATTATATTCTTTAAGATATCATATATTGTGAGTAGACAAAAGATTTTATTCATTTTCTCATCTAAAGTTAAAATGAAATTCAATGTTTAATTAATCATGTTAAGGTGGTAGCCCAAAAATAGTTTGTCATGTAGGTTCAAAATACTTTAAAAATTGTAAATAGTTTGAAATGCAAGATGGTTTGCCCAATGTAAGGCTTGAAACACATGAAATGAATTGAAATACTTGTTATCATATTTTTGAATGAAAAGTATATTAAATATACAGATTTTTCAAATGTTGCAAACTAAACAGTCCATTTTTTAGCGTTACAGGGGTAGTTTTTATGGGGTACCTTTAAGTATGGTATAATATGTGTTGAGGTTTGATTGAAAATTTTTAAAAGGGTTCATTTAATTAAATTATAACACTTGAAAAATCAATTTTAAAAAATTGAAAATAAATTGCCATCATTTCATTATAAGGTGGATTTTTCAAGTGATATAAGGTGGATGATCATAGTCCATAAAAAGTGTTATGGAATTTTATTACATAGTAATCAAGTTTTAATTATTGATTTTTTTCTCCTAGTATGATTGTGAGGCTATTATAATCCTAAGATAAAGGTTTCTGATCAAATTTAAAATTTTAATTTATTGGGATTTTACAAGATTACCAATAATTTAGAAATTCCATAACTTATTGAATGGAAAAATTAATAAATGTTGTTTGTAAAATTGACATTATTACCCAACATAACATCTATCAATTATAAAATTTCAAAAAATCCTTGTTTTTGCTTCCAATTTTCCCCTAGCTAATCAAATAAAATCACATTTCATAGTTTGAAAACTTATAGGTTTAACGTTTAGGTATTAGTCTTGCCTCCTACCTTCAGATGGACTAATTTGCATTCTTAAAACGTCAAATATTTGCATTAAAATTTCTGAAAAGGAAAATTATGGATTTTAAAATCTAACATTGTTGGTCCACCTTAGTATGCAATTAGCTTTCAACTAAAATTTGAATACATAATACTTCAATGTATGTGTGTGCAAAAGAATATAATGAAAATTCAAACTTGCAACATTAGTTATGTTATCATCCATTACCAACTTTCATCCAAAATGTTGTTCAATTTTATTTATCATCAAACTTTATTTTCCAATTATAAAGTTCATTCAAAATTTCCATCCAATTATAAATCCAAGTTCTTGGTACACAATTTGCACACAATATGTACAAATGTTAGGTATTTTTCAATAATGTTATATTGTGAACCTATGAACATAAGTGTGAGCCTGTGATCATGAACCTATGAATAGGATAGAATATTTTAAAACATCTTTTGATGATGTGGATGGAATGGGTGCAAATAGGATAACATGAACCACACTTACCCCTTTGGGATTGATTTTGGGATTATTTTATTCTTGCAAGGGTGAAAACACATTAAGGTGTAACATTTTTAAGCACATGTGAAAGTCCATAAGTGTTTAATTTAACACTACAAAAGTAGTGTGGAGGCAAGATACCTTGAATGTCACGACCCTAGCCTTGGGCTCACAACCAAAGTAAGGGCATGAAAAGGTGCAGGTCAAAAATGCAACACAAGAGTCACGATTACATTCTCGAAATGTAAAAGAATGTGATGGAATGAACCCACACACTCCCAAGTGCACTCCCACCTTGGAAGTTAGAATCCCCATGGAGTTTTGAATGTTTAAAAAGCGATTTCAAGGGTTAAAACTCATTAGATTGAAAACTTCCTTATACCATTGGAAAGTTCTTTAAATGAAAATGTCTAAAATGGGTCCACATGACTCATTTGAATACTTATAACATAAGTTATGACCGAAAGAAGGGCTAGGAGTCAAAGTGTCAATGTGACTCCCAACCATTAAAAGTTAAAAATCGCCTTGAATTATGTGTGTGAAAATGGTGCGCCACATATCGTTGGAAAGCTCTCGACAAGAGCTACAATTTTGAAGGTCTGCAAAAGAAATTATGGGCCTCCAAAGTGCCGAAAATCTTAATTTTGGGACTCTCGACTTGAGAGTCTCGAGACAAAATGGCATTTGGGTGTAGCCCCTATGGCTAGGCACAAAAAATATTATAAGGGGGAAGGTGGTGCCTTCCCCAAGTCCGAGCCATGGTGAGTCTTGTGAATCCGTGTATGCTCATGGTTCGTCCGTGCACCAAAAGTGCTCCAATTACACACTAACTAACTTGTTTGGTTTGTGCAAGTCCATGTGAATAGTTGACCCACTTGTCACTTGTCCTAATCCCCATCTCGGAACTCCAGCACGCCTCTCTTACCCTTGAAATGTTGTGAATTAAGAAACGTACCTTAATTCCTTTTTCTTTTGTTATTTTCACCTTCAAATTCGCATTTAAGTCTTTCAAGGAGTTTGGGGGTGCGTCACTTAGTATCGGAGTGACGCGCTCTCAAATTCCTAGTTAGACCCAAAATGGGCCTAAGTTACTCAAACAGCGAAATTGTGAGGAACTCAGGGCACGTTCCCAGTTTTCATCACTAAAAGGGGTAGAGGGGCATGCTGAAGCTCCGGGATGGGACTAGGAAGAGTGACAAGCTTTACTTACTTATTCAAACCTGCATCAAACCAACCAACAAGTTAGTTAGTTCACATTTTAGAGCAACTTTAGCGCTAGGACAAGCCACAGGCAACTCTAGATTCACAAGACTCACCACGACGCAAACTCGGGGGAAGCCACCACCTTCCCCCATAGAATATTCTCTATGCCTCTCCGCGGCACCCACATCCGGATGGCTTTTTGTCTCGAGACTCCCAAAGAGGAGTCTCGAAACTATCCCGATTTGGGCTCCCAGGACTTTGCGAGGTCATTACTCTTTGCTCAGACCTCCGATTGGGATGAGGTCTAAAGAAAACTTGTAGCTTTCCTTGAGAGCTTTCCAATAGTGTGTTGCATTCCACCTTCACGCACCGAGGTCGGGTTGATTCCCGACTTTTAGTGGTCGGGAGTCAAATTGCCAGTTTGACTCCCGGCCCTTCTTTTTGCCATAACGTGTGCTGCAGATATCCAAATGGCCCAATGAGCCCATTTTCGACATCTACACTTTGATAGTTTTTCAATGATATAAGGAACACCCCAATGCAAGGTGTTTTGGCCCTTACAATCAAACTCTGAAATTTCGGGAGTCCCGGAAGACTCCCAAGTCCCCATTTCGAAAATGTGAGTTTCATCTTCACACTCCCTCAAAATAGGGTTGTGACACGGAGTTTCAATATAATTAAATCCACCAATTGGGGAGTTCTGATGGCACCAAAGAGGACTTGTAAGCTAGTACATGAGACCATGGTGGAAGAACCCACCTAGGACCTAGATGCTCCATCTGAAACCATTAAGGAAGAAGAATAAGAGGATTCTGAAGAATAAAAAAATTGTGATAACTATAATGATCATGAAGATGAAAAGAAACAACCAACCATAGTCCTTTTCAATCCATAACAATTGGAGGTGTTATTTAAAATGAATAAGCCTGATTTCACTGAATTGGTTGAAGCCCTCAAAGGAAGACCATTTAAAAATGTAGGATTCAAACCCACTAAGCCTGGGAATTTTGATGGGGTCTAAAATTAGAAGGTAGTGGATGTTTGGCTTGTAGAAATGGAAAAGTATCTTCATGCCCTAAGGTTGAGCGACATTTGGCCATGGAACTTATTTAGTCTTATCTAAAGGGCTATGCTTCAACATGGTGGAAGACCGTGAGGCAAAAAAAAAGGAAACCCCATGGCTACATATGGGAATTCTTCAAGGAATGCATTGAGTTGGAATTTATTCCAAAGAATTCCCACTACATTTCAAGATGCAAATTCGGTGACCTTGTGAATACAACAAAGAACAACTTACGCCAATATATAAAAGTGTACACCAAATTCATGCTTGAGGTCCAACATATGCATGAGTTAAATTAGGTGAGCCGTTTTGTGATGGGACTCCCGACTTGGGCAAAACATAAGCTTGAAAAGAATTGGCCCATCTCATTATTTGAAGCCATCACGAAAATGGAAGGTTTCTCGGATGTGGGATGAGGTGAAAAGCCCGGGTTCAAAAAGGAGAACAAATTCCTTCACAAAAAGGTGCGCTATGAAGGGGAATGGAATTACTAGCAAGACATTTCAAAAGGAGAAAAATTAAACAATTTCAAGGCCCGAGTTTCAAACCCAAAGGAAATTTCATCAAGAAGGGGGCTCCTTTAAAAGGGAGCCAACCCAATGAGGATGCTAGCAAGAAGCCCAAAGGAACGTGTTTCAATTGCAATGAAGTGGGACATTACTCCAAAAATTGCCCCAAACCCAAATCGAACAATGGGGGGTTCTAAAGGCATTGCCCCTACCACCAACCTAGCCCAAAATGAACACAATCACCTTATTTGTAACAACATTAAAAACATGAGTTGTAATAATGATGTTGTGAATATTATTCCACTGAAATTACAACTATTATTCAAGCTCCACCAAATTTCTTTAATTGTACCTATGTGAAACTTTTTTTGATCTAGCCATTGACTCCATTGTCTTGTAAGACTTTATATAAATCACATACCAAAAAAATGGCTTATATAAAATAATTCCCCTCCATTCAAACAATAGACACATTGGATGTTTAAAATCAAAATAATTGTTCATCCATGTGGAATAGTTACATTGTTTTGCCCGAACTACTAAATTCTTCCATGCTCCAAATTTTCCACAACAAAAATAATTTTCGATGGTATAAAAGAATAAAATGACTAAATTGGCATTGTACTCCTTCATGCCAAAGTTCTTTGCTCCAAAACAATCTGAATTTTGCAAGTCATTTCATAGTTCCCACTCCTTTACAAGTTGATGTTTTGTTTTAATTGAAGTCTATAAATTTTTTGAAGAGAGTCCATGAGCCATGATAGTCTTGAAAAATAGTAAACACCAAGAAAAGAAAAACAACATCAAGATGAAACATAGTTGGGGGGGGAATTTTGCAAGGATGAAAAACAAAGGGAGGATAAAGAAAACAATGTGGTGTAGTTGTAGGAGTAACAATGTGTTGTTCATGTTGTGGTTAAAGATAGAGTGGGTGTAGTAAGCACAAAGGAATTGAGTGCATTGCCATGGTCTTTTAGGGTTTGAAATCTTTTAAAGGACCTTTGAACTTTGAACCCTAACATTTTTTTCCCATGTTCTTTCCTTAAGTTTGTGTTTCATAACATTTTACTCCAAATCCCCCATCTCCCTTTGTTTTCTTCCATATTGTTATTTTTCTTTTATGTTGTCATCATTTGAGTAATTGCAAGTTGTTTGATTAATTGTTCGATCCAACTCTAGTAGTGACATCACTCAACTAAGAGCTAATGCGTGTCCAATAAATTATTCATACAATTCCAACATCTACATGTTGATTTTTGTAAGTGAAAACACGTCATCAAACATGGTGGGCCCCAATTTTAGCATCTACTCAATAGTTGATGGCACAAATGTTATGTTCATGTTATATAATAGCAATTTAAACGTTAAAATGGCAATACATTTTGAACACACCCTATAGAATGGAACCATCTTCATCATGTTTCTTGCTCATGTGATGTCAAAGAAGGACAAACAAATCCACCATAAACTATGTACATAACTATGGTTGCCATTACCATGGACCAAGACATCTAAACTAATGATGTATACATCAAAGAATTCTACACCACTTTGACAAAAAATTGGTCATAAAACAAAAACCATTAAAACTCAAAACATGTAAATGAACTGTAATCAAAATTACTACTAAAATTCAAGATTAGTTTGGGTGCTGGTCCTTTAGGGTGACCCAAAAACATTATCTTAAACAATGTTTTACAAATTTTTAAGTGGAAAATACCATAGATAACAATTTAAAATGATTATTACATTGTTTTAAATGGAAATGATCTTAAGCATTATAAAAATATCATGATTTCAAAGGTGGATTACATGCAATTGGTTTTGTATGGTGTTTTATAGGTATTTTATGTTTGTCCAAAACAACATACCTTCATTGCATCATATGAAAATACTATGTTACATAGATCACTTTTTGCAAAAAATTAGGTCATGAATAGGGAACATATATGTGCATCTTTTGATATGTGCATTGGCCTCAATAGGATCATCAACCACCCACTAAGATGTTTGCAACTTGGCAAAATTGAAAATTTTGTCCACGTTTCAAAATACTCAATTTTTTTTTGTCTATGACATTGTGTCACCTTCCTATCTATTCAAAATTATTTTTACTAGTGCCCTATAAAGTTTTCAAGTAAAAATTTTAATGATCAAGTGGCCTATTGACCAATTTGTTGACTTTTGTGTGGTATTTTCCTTATGAACCTCATTGAATACTATGAATACTTCTTGGAAATAATAAAATGGACCATGCACTTAAAGTTTTGAATTTTGGTCCCTTAATTGATGATTATATAAAATATAAATAATGTGGACTCATTAAGGTTATTTCTTTGCCAATTCTAGCCTTCATTTTGTAACTAACCCATGGGTATTCCAAAATACAGAACCATTAAATACTTGATTGTTTTTGTGCCACCCTAAAGGACTAGCACCCAATTTATAGAATCTAGAAACAAAACCCTTATTCTAAATAAAGTAGATTTTTATTTGGAAATATATATTGTGTTGTTTAAGCTTTTTCAACCCACCATCAAGAAGCACATGCATCTCTTTCTCTTAATAGTTTTTAACCTAACATCATGACTTGAAAATCAACCTTAACAAAAAGGCTATGTTTAAGAGAAAAAACATGCCTTCTAAATTGTTAAGGTGTAACTTCAAACTTTCATCACCAAATTGTGTCACCATCAAAAGGTAACTTAACCTTGAAGAACTTGGATGGTAAGAAAAATTGCTCTCACAACAATGTTGTGGGGTTTAAATTGCAAGTAGAATGATATGTGTAACTTACATAGTTTTTCCAATGTCTCATTCCAACACCTAAAAGGATGAGAGATTGGGAAAAACAACACATGAAACAAACAAAGGATACATAAACTTTTTCAAACCAAAGTTGGGACACTCTTTTCTTTGCAAAAAATTGGCACCCATCTTATGTTAGATTCAAATCTAGTTCCAAAAAGTATAAAAGTACCCTTATAGTACAAACGAATTTCATTGGTCTAACACAGATGTTGAAGTTAACCATTTGCAAGTGGACATCATAGCCCTAGACGATACTACCAAGTTAAATTGTTGCAAAATTACTTGACATCAAATACTACTAGAAAATAAGTTGTGGTAAAAAAAAATCCAAATAAGTATTGGGCATAAAATTATGAAGCAAGGACAAATGATCAAGTAGTGGAAATTGGATTTTCAAAGAGGCACTTTTGACACCTTCACCTATATAAGCTTTATAATTGCATTCCAAAATTTGAAAGTCTTCAAAAAATGGAATTACAAAATGCCCACAAAAAAATAATTATGGCATCTAAAGGAAAATAAACCTATTATGTGACAAAAGCAAAAGCTCCAAATCAAAATACTTTTTATACATAGTCAAGTATATCCATGAACTTGATAGTCCTTAAAATTCATGTTAAAGAGGGATATTAAGTATAAACAAAAATGAAAAAGTAAAAGAAAAAAAAAAAACTTGGGATTGCCTTCACTTGGCAATCCTACCTTGTAGAAAACAAAGGAAAGAACCTTTAAAAGGGTAATAACATGCCAAGATTCAATGTTGTGGCAAAAATGCGATTACCTTTTTGCCCATTTCCCCTTCTACCATAAACTATATATCCCAATAGTTGTTGCCCTCCAATATGGCTACCTTCCATGGTGTTGCGACTATCATCCAAAATGAAGAATGAAAAACCAGCAAGGTTTCCACCATCCATTAACCCCCAAATGCACTATTAAGCGTAAATTTAGTGCATCCTTAACTCCTTGACCTGGGGCACTCCCCTTTGCCTCCTTAAAGGTCTTCAAAAAGGGGCATCACAATCCACCCCCTTGCTCCTAGTTTTCTATCCTAAATAGGTTTCAATTACTCCCAAATAATTTCCTCTCCTAACAACTTTCTTTGTTTGTTTTCTTTTATATCTTTTTTTCTTGTCTACTATAGATAGCAATCCTAACTTTTTCTACCATTCTTTTCTCTTTGCATTTAACCATTACAACCCTAAACCAAAGCATATTCATGCAAGCATCATCATATAAGAATTTCAATTAGTCTTTACACACAAAACAAATGTCACATCTCCAAGAAAAGGTTATAATGTAGTTTTGTTTCAACCCTAGGTCTCCCACTCCTTTTTTTAATTAATTCCTAACACATTCTCTATATTGCTTTCTTTCATTCCAATCCTATCTCCCAACTACCTACACCTCCAAAATTCTCTACCACACCCCAAAACAACCCTTCATGTTCTACCTCTATAGGACATCCTATCCCTTAGTTCTTCTTTCTTTTGCTCCACAACAAGGCAAACCATTACCTTTCGTTTTAAGCCCCACAACAACCCTTTCAAGCTATCTCCCCTTTTTTACTCCTATCTCCTTTATTCAACAACAAGCCCAAGTACCCCTTTTTGAGGTTCCATATTAACATCCACATGACCAACAATGGATTAGTAAAGGTTTATTAATGGAAAGAAAAGGAGTAAAGATACTACTATGTATGTACGTAATGAGACATTATGTTACAAGGATGACACAATATAAAAGATTGATGGACAAGTTGTTGTAGAAGGCATCATACCTATGCACATGGGCAAGTTTATCAAAGCTAAAACCTCCCAATTCAAATTTCTTGTGTATAAAAGTAGCATGGTCTTTCAAGCCACTACTTCACCAAGTGTGAGTGAATCGATGTAATCATAATCAAAAGAGCAAAAAAAATATGTTAGATCCCAATGAAAATTATCAAATTTTGTACATATTTTTATGCATTGTCATGTGCAAATCATGATAATCATGAAAAGTTGTGTTAAATGAATAATATGAATGTTGAGGAATTCAAAATTAAAATTCATTTAAATTAATTTTAAGGTTTTGGTTTTAATAAAAGACTTTTGAATTTGAACAACTCCATCAAATATGGGCAATTTTTTAAAGACTAGGCAAAAGAATCTCTTGACAAATAATTTTGATAGGAAACAAATTGAAAAAACAATAACCTACTACACATATTCAAAAAACATTCACATTGTATAGGATGTGGAATTTTAAGTTTTTAAATTTTCAAAGTATGTTTTAGAATTCCAAATTTTCAAAATTCCTTGACCACAGGTAAATGAATGTGTAATGTACATGATATTAGAAATTTGTATTTTATAAATACAAAAACTAAACCCTAAAATAGTTAACATATTTTTGTATGAATTGAAATTATGATAATTTTTCAAGATGAAGTTGCAAATATGAACACTTCTTTGAATTTTTATTATTAAAAATAACTAAAACACAACAATTGATGTATTAATGCAACTTAAAGGCATACTTAGTAACAAGTTGCCCAAAAAAATTCAAAAAGTCATTTCTATGAAAAAATTAAAAGGACCCACTTGCAATCCTTGCTTTAAGTATTGTGAGTGGCTCCTTTGAGTGTGATTTGAGTCTTGACGCAAACACTAGATACTTGGAAAAGTTTGAAATGGTTAAATAAATGTGAAAAAAATCAATAATGTTTTTTACACCTTTTGAAATTTCAAGAGAAATTGTGTAAAAGATCAACAATGTACATGAACAACTTGGTATAAACATTATTAAAATCACAAAAAATAATAGTTGGATTAATTTTGGATTATACTATTACATTTACCCATTGCACATAAAAGTCTAAATAATATTTTTAAATTTGATGTCAAAAAATCACATGATATCTTATTGAATATGTTTGATTCATACCAATTGGAAAACATCAATTTAGATAAAGATTCAATTAACCTCACTTGTTGAAAAACATGTTTTAACCCAATCCAAGCATTGTTGGCCATTAAAATCCCTAAAACATGAATTCATTTATGCAAATATTATTTCATCGAAGGAATCTAGAATCAAATTTGTTTGTTTGATCATGGATTTGTGTGTATACTATTGAATCAAATTCATGAGGACAAACTTCAATTTTCCTAAAGAAAACAAATGATCGAAGATAGGGCAAATTAACATACCACAAACAAGGGCAATGGGAAAACAAAGAGGACAACACCAATTGTGCACCAATGTGTCACAAGGACAAGGCAAAAAATAGAAGATGTGGAACCATTTGTCACAACCATCACATAGAAGCATTCTTGTTCATTGTCACCGTGTCCACATTTCTTGCAAACCATTTGCACATACTTGTCACCTTTTACTTGAAACTTTAAAACTTGAAAACAAAGAGCATAAGATACCTAGAAACGGAAGAAGGTTCACATCCTAGAGGACAAGGACTTGAAGCAACTCTCCTCACTCAACTCCCAACTTTTTCCTTTTGAAGACAAAGAAATTAAATATTACAAAAAGATCATGGAACACACACAATCTCTCTCTCCATGTTAATGTGCAAACATGTGCCTTTTCATGTCCATGTTATACAGTAAAATCAAGATAGTGAGACAATTTTGTTTCCTTCACTTTAGTTAATGTTCATTCCTTAATAATTCTTTTCAAATGTTTTAGCAAAATAGCATGTTTCATTTTTAACCACAAGAAATAAAAGATTTATATCAACAATAAAATCCATGTACATCTTATTATTCATTCTAAGATTAGGACAAAGAAAAAATTGTATGCATTTTCCAAGTTGCATTTTTAATATTGTAAGTGATTGATGACATACATACATATAAGGGCCACTTGAAATAATAGATTCTGGACACATCCAGAGAACATGTCAGACACTTGATCTTACAGCTACTTTCATACCTGTCCAAACAGCATTGGAACAGACCATGGGCAGCAGTTAAACGCTTGGACAAATGCTTTGCTTAAACCTACCCAATCATCCAAAATTCCACCCACTTGCCCCCAACCTTCCTCTACATTACCGTCTGTTTCCCTAAATCTGTCCATAAGTTTTGATCTTTATTTTGGCTGTCACACTACTGGGGTGGAATATTGATTTTCACCCGTTGCTGCATGTCCTATGTGTTTCCAGTGTGTTTCAAGAGTTTTAAGCATTCACCTGAAGAAGAATTGCACAGCAGCCAAATCCAACAAGCTCTGGGCTCCGACTGCTGCTCTGAGCTATAGAATCTCCAAGTCTTCAAGAATGGAACTAGGAGAAATGGGTTACATACACTAAACAACATTGTTATCACATAGCTGGTGTAGTCCAACAGCTAAGAAAGAGAGGCAGGGTGCTAATCATCAAGTGTGAAACACTACAGCATCTATCATATACGCTAGATCTGAAAACAGGTTCCATGCTTCAAAATATCATCAAATTCCAGCCTTGAGGAATGCTATTCAAGAGGTAATTAGATTCATAGCCAAGTCCTCACAGCACGGACAGCAAGAGAAGCTAAAAGCCCTCCTTTGCGATCATCCCCAACAAAAACATTAGCATTTACTCGGTGAGAATGGACATAAAGGTCATCACGTTCCCTTTCTAATTGTTGACGAAGGTGTGGTGCTTTCGAAAAAATCCATAACTGAGCTTCCAAGTCACGGTCACGGGACCGGTACCCAAAATTGGAGCTCCCAATTAGTGTAACATTGGGTCCCTCTTCTTCCCCTGGAAGACTACACCAAAATCCTTTGGCATGAAATGTCCACCCTTTCCTCTCATACTCATAGATGCTCAAGCCATTTGTTGAACTTGCATCAAAAACTTGAGATCTTTGTTGCACATTCTTCAACTGAGCTCGCTCATACAGGCTTTGCTCTAGAAGAGAGTATGCACGAGGAATTGCACCTGAAATCCCTTTGGAGCCATAGAAACCATTGGCCTGCCAAAAAAGCTCATTCAGACTCATAGGAGGAAATAAGTTTTTCACACTGAACTCACATTTCATAATAATGCGCCAAAAATTTCAGCATGGTATTATATAAAATCTACATTCTGAGTTTCTGTTGCATTTTCCAAAGCAACAGGAACACTCAGTCATGCTGCTGGCTAGCACTCATGTTCACAATACATAAAGATGTCTTAAGACATCATTGAAGGTTTGTCACACTGAAGATTTGGACTGCAAAGCCTTGACTGACATTCAACATCAAGGGGAGATCTTAAGCCTTAGGGTGGCAAAGGATTTAAAGAGGGCAGCATGAGGCAGCATCTGCAAATTACTGCTAAGTAACAAACCTTTGGAGAAGCAGTAAGGATGTGAACATTTTTGTCATTTGCAGCTTCAAGTAATGCCGCTTCATAAGCAGGTGTCAAATTGAAATAGGGCGAAGATAAATGGATGTCTGTGCCTTTTGGCATCTGTTTTAGTAACCAAAGCAAGACTTCCTCATCCTGTCGAATACCAAGAGGTCCCATTTGTACTGTCGGAAACACCCAAGTGTCAAAACCCTTATCAACAGTTGGTTCTGAAGTTGGAAGGAATAACTCGGTCACAGACAGTGCCATCTCTGACCAAAATGATGCAGGTTCCCGCACAGGGTCAAAGTGAACAGAACAAGGCTTGAGCTTTCCCTCCATATCCAATGTATAGGAAAAGGAGGCCACAATGTTGATGAGTGAACAGAAATGTGATGCCAATTGATTACAGTTCAAGAAGCACAAATACCGATCTTGGCGGTGAGTGAAGTAGGATGTGCTGAGATTTGCACCCGACAATACAAGGGTGTTATCAAATATAAAAGCCTTGAGGTGGCAGACACCAACAATTTCCCTTGCCCTTGCTGGAAGCATCCATCTCAGAGTCTCAGTCAATTGTGGGGTGTGATACAAAGCTATGCGCAATTGCTCCTGTGATCTACCCCACGTCTTTTTCCGCCAGGAGGCATCTTCTGAAAGCAAAACCCGGGCAAGCATTGCAGCACTGGAAGTGTCAATACTTGAATCCTGAGATGAGCGAGTTGTTCGTAATGCATCACATAGGAGTGTCACCTGAAGGGAGGGATTACAGGCAAGTGCATCTGCAATTACATCCAGCTGTGGTTACTGACCTTCAGAGCTTTTCTTATATCTATCATGCAGCAAACAACTTCCTCAAAACAAACAGAAATTCAGATCAATCAAGTGTACGATCCTAGGGTATGATTCTAGAGTTGCACAGATGAAATTATGGTGGTTACAACTCGAAGGCTAACATGAATGACTGGTTCATGAAATGAGCGGAAACCAACCAGCTCAATCTCGAGGCTCCCAGTGCCGATGTACAAGGAAGCTAAAACCACTCTCTCCTTCGCATTCCTGATCCCTTCCTTCACCACCTCCAGAAACTGCGTCGGAGTTTCCAAAACCTTCACGTTCTCCCCCTTCAGTGGAAATACCGGGGCAAACGACGCCATCCCTCCCACCATATCATCGATCGCGCTCTCCTGATCCTGGTACATTGTGACTTGCCTTTGTTGCCTCCAGTTCCACGGTTGCAATTTACCGAGCGGCGGCAACAAGCAGCGATCCATCATCATCATCATCATCATCCAATGTGATTTCTTGCCATGGACAGAAGAAGAAGGTTTCGAGATGTGCACTGCCAGAGCTTGGGATGCTTGCAAAACTTTCTTCACCGCCACACTCATCACTCCTGTTCAAACTCACCAAAGACGCTCTCTCAAAAATATGGGTGAGAATCGCAAAAGGAACTTACATGAGTTGGACCTCCTCCTCCTCCTCCTCCTCCTCCTCCTTCTTCTGCTCACATGCTCTGCCCAGTTTCTATAGCTCGCTCCATGGAAGGTGTGGCTGTTGCTAAGAATATACTATTATGTCGAGAATCTAACGTTTTAGTGGCGCAGCGTTTCCTGGCACCGTTCGTCATCTTCTTACGAAGTCCCATGCAAAACCAAACCCTAGTCTGTTACTGACAGTTTGCTCAAACCCTAGTCTGTTACAGATTCGGACGCACCACCCATCGTTTGCCGTCTGGCCACAGTGAACCAGCACCCACCAGTGCGCCATCCATCCACTGGATGGCTGTTATTACTCAGTTGTGGATGAACCTCAACTGAGTTAATATTGGTTTCACCTTGCTAACCCAATTCTGTAGGGAAATAATAGGTCTCATATCTATCTATGAAGCAAAGTAGTTTGTTTGTTGGCTTTTCCAATATGGAAGAGACTATGCATCTGTGCAGGATTTGGACTTGATGATAAAAATTTTGCTCACTCATTGACCAATGTGAAGATGACAAGTGTTCACAAAATTAAATTTTTCATATGAATGTAATTTTTCATTGTTTGGGTGGATGTAACCCTAAGTACATTATGTTTTTAGATAGTTGAACATTGTAGGCTTTTCATAACCATCATCACAGAGAGGATTCGGTCTACCCATCATTCATTTGTTTGTTCTCTCACATTGCATTGTCAATAGAGGATTCAGTCTACCCATCATTCATTTGTTTGTTTTCTCACATTGCATTGTCAATAGCAACAGACAAAGAAAGAGAAGAGTTGTCAACGATTTTCTTCCTCTTTCGCTATTGTCATTGCTTCATTTCTAGGTGAGTTTTCACAAATTTAGGTTTTGCAAAGTCTTGAAGGATCTTTTCTTGTGATGTAGTGTTATTGTTCATTGTTGGACAAGGGCTAAGGGGAATATGATTGGTGAAAACCAATGTGAGAAACAGCTTCCTAAATAAGAAGTTTTGAGAAGATAAATCACCATGGCAGAACAAGGAGTATGGAGGGCATCATGGTGAGAGGCCTTTTAGCCACTCCAAAATGGTGTGGTGCTTGTGTTGCCTTCCATCCTCTACAAACTGCTAGCAAAAGCTTCCACGATATCGCTTGTTGCTTCAAAGGTTTCCCTTCAAAAGGTTTGACATCGTAACACCCCCCCCACCAGCCCCCTTTCCTCTTTCACCACAATCCCTTTCGTTGCAATTCAATGATCACATTATGTTGCATTTCAAATTTTGAGGCAATGTGGAACCAAACCGGACTTGTAGCTGGTGTGTGTGTGTGTGCGCATGCATGCATGTTCAGAGACCTTGCTTCAATATGTGGACCAGAGATTGATCCTTGCATTTTTTTAAGTTTTTAAGGTTTTGCATTGATGCACCCTAACTTTTGCATCTATGGAATGTTGTGTGGATTTTGGAAATTAATTTACAATTTTGAACTTAGCTTTGAGTTCAATTTTCCTTTTTGCATTTTTAAGGCAAACTTCTTGCATTTATTTAATTGTCCACAGATGTTATAAGATTCATGTTTCTTGCATTAGGTTTTCTTACATTTGTTGTATTGCTTCTTTTGTTTTTGAATGTCGATGACCTAATGATGGTTTAGGAAGGACTCTCTTCCACATGGGTATAGTGGAACTTCAAGACCTTTAGTTTGAAAAAATTTAATTCAAACAATTGATAGTTTTTTCTTTATGAGGTAATTGACATCTTTAGACTATTCCTATTCAAATCATGTGCAAGTTGTAGTTGACTTAATGTTGTTGGTGCAGTCAATGATGGCAAGATGATTGCCTTTTCAAGATGTAGAAATTACTAACATCTGTTACTCAGTATGCAAATTGGTAAGGTTTCTTATAGCTCTATGTGAAAGCTACCAATATGTGTATATAGCATATGTATGATATCAATTTCTTTATCTTACACAAAAGGAACATGAAGGCATTAAATGTCCTTCTAACTATTTGTGTTGGTTGAGTAATCACATGAGGTGGGGGATTTTTATTTTGTTGGAGCTTTAAGATTCAACTTTTGCCTTTTTTTTTCCTAGCCATAATTATGGAAGTTAATTTCTTCATTGGTGGTAGGAATTGGTTCTCGTCTACAAGATGAATTCAAAGCAAGTACTATGTTCCTCTTAATGTCATTTTTCCAGGAAGTTATCGAGTTTACCTCAAGTGGTGTGCTATTGAAGGAAGAAGGGAGCCCCCACATCTTCCAAGCCACAACTGAAGCTTTGAATAGTCTTGGGTATGGATCTAACTATTGGATTTGCCATCCATTTCAACACTGAAATGTTCAAATGTAATATTCGATTATTCTTATGTAGCACTTGTCTCTATTGTCATGATTTGATATTGATGACTACAACTTAGAAACATGATCATTAGAATAGATCTTCACATGGGAAAGAAAATCAACCTACTAGAAAATATTGTTCATTCTTTGTATTCTTGTTGTTGAATGTCTTGGCAAGCAAATTATTCATGGTAATGGTGGCTAATTACTAGTGGAAGAAATTTTGTCTCTTGTTTTTTTTTTCTTCCAATAGTATAGTAAAACTTCTAGGTGGCATAATATTGATGGCCATTGTTCTATACCAACCTCAAAAATGGATCATGCCGTGCGGTCAAAAGCAAAAACAAGGATTTGTGAAAGTGAAAAAAAACTACAAAGAACTTTTTTTGTTGTAATTGGCAACATATTTGCCCATGCAAAGGTCCTCCATTTGCAAAAACACTTGGAGAATGATAGTTCAGGTTTATTATGCTTGGTTCATTGGCCATATGCAAGTCTTTGGCACATTCCTTTATTCCCTAACTTTGCCTTGACATTTTTTATTTTGTACTTCCTCCTTTAGATTGTAGTACAGTTTGAGTATTTGAAACACACTTTTCTATAGCAATACATTATGTCTATGAATGGTATAAATTTGATTTGGAGCACTTTAATCAAATGAAAAGTTTCTTATTTTGTGTGATGTGTTAGAACAGTGTCTTCATAATAAATTAAAACAATGCATATCATGAACAACTAAAACCGTTTGGACAAATCACAAACCTATTCATTTTGCATTCAAATTATCTAACCATGTAACATGATTTCATTGTCCATGATGATTTTGCATCAATATATAATGAAAGGGAGAGCCATTACACAATGAGTTACTTGTTTTATTTTGTTTTGTGTTTATGAAATCCATTGAACCGAAATGCTTCAAATCACATTTTTGGTCTCCTTGGAAAGCTCTCGAAGAGGAGGGGTGCATCAGCTTGGTTTCATGGTGTTTGGACTTGAATTTTGTGTGGCGGTGCAAAAGTTCTTAAATATTGAATAATTATTTCATTGAAAATTAAATTAAATCATAACTAAAATTTTTGGAGGGATTGGAATATGTTGTTGGAAAGAACTTGATGAGCAAGATTTAATGGAATTGTTTTGGTAAGATTTGGAATCAGAATGTGGGAAATATTGAATTTTTAATTATTTATATTGTTGAAAATTCAAATAAATTCCAAAAAACCAAGTTTTGGAAGGAAAAATCAGTTGAAAATGTGGTAACACTTCAAGGCTTACCATTTAATTTGTCAATTGTGTTAGTTTAAGTACTTAATTAAATCTTAATTAGTTAAGGATAAATTGAATTAGTTAATCTTGAACCAGTTTAAGTGTGTGAATGAGATTTGAGATATTTGTCATGGGATATAATCTCATCTTGTGTGACCTCAAATCATTTTTGGTGATTTGAAATTCTAGAACACAATTTATGTTTTATAGTTTTTTTTTAATGCAAATGTTTTCGTTTACTATATTTTGGGCTTGGATTCCTATGTTGTTATAGGTGAGTCAATTTTTGAATCACCAAAAATTGGTTTAACTCAATAATGTTAAAGCTAGATTTTTTTTTTAGCACTAGGTTTATGGTTGGTTTTGTGTGTTCTCCACGAAAGTTTAAGTCAACAACAAATGTTGTGTAGTTTGTTTTGTTTTATGTTATTACATGTTGATTTTTGTAGTAGTTTTGCTCAGGCTACAAATACTATTCATTTGCGAATCTTGGTTTACTTCTTGAATTGAAGAAGCCCACTGGACAATTTTGATGTTTTTGTATTTGTTTTCCATCTACAACTCCTTTAGGAATTAAACCCAAACATGGACAAATCCCTAGAATTTAAAGGTTGTACAGAGTTGTGGAAAAAAAAATCACAAAGGAAGGCCCCCCTACCATTGTTGCAAAGGGTCCCCCCTCCTTTTCTTTTCTTTTCTTCTTTTTCTTTTTCTATCTTGATACCCTGCATGTACAACAACGGTGGTAGCCGAAGCTGTTGCCGCCATCACCAAAAGCTCAACTAGTTGTTTGGCCTAGAGAAGGGCAGGGAGAGGAAGGTCAATGTTTTCATTGAATGACCAGTTGTAAAAATTGTTGTGGTTGCAATAGCCACTAGAGGAGCTTGGGTGGGGAGGGCTCGACAACACACCAGCCTCAATGTTAATGGGTGTGATGAGCTCAACAATGCACCAACCTCAACGTTAGTGTTTTTGTTGAAGAACCAACAACAATTCTTGTTGTGGTTGCAACAACCACTAGAAGAGCCTGAACAAGGGGGCCTAGCAACACACTAGCTTCCTCTTCATCTTCTTAATGGTCGTTGTTTTTTTATTTGGTCCTTAACAAAATGCGAAGCTCAAGAGGAAGAGTAGGAGCAATGGGGAGAGGAGCTCCTTGCCTTGGTGATTTTTGTGGGCAACACTTGTAACATAGAAAAAGGAAGGAGAGGAAGAAAAAAAAAAGGAAAAACAAAGGTGGGGTGTGGCAATGGCAACAAGAATGTGGAGCTCCATGGCACCATCATCATAGGTTTTAAGCTCATTCAGGCCCCCCCCCCTCCGAACTACCAAGTTCAGCAAGTTGGGAGGTTCACTAGGTCCAAAGGAAACCTAGGATAAAGAGGATCTAAGGGTCCAATCTAAACCTCCTTTTTTATTTTTCATTTGTTTTCCAAATTTTCGAACCTAGGGCACAAGTTTAGCACCAATCCGAACCTACCAACATTTTTTTATTATTGTTTATTGTTTTTTCATCCATTTGCATCCAATTTTTGGATGAAAAAAATCATCCATATAGTCAAAGGTAGCTAGTGGACGAATAGGGCTTAATGATTTTGTAAGTAAACTAATTAGTGAACAACCCACCTATGAACATACATTGAATGATTTGACCCATAAAACCAGATAAAAAATTCATTTGTAATTCATTTTTATTTTCATTTTGAATTTTTTCAAAAATTCACATATTTCACATATGGAATCGAATTGACATATCATTTGCATTGTTGAATTTTTCAAAAGGAAAATTACATGTGTGCAAAGTTACAAAAGTTTAGGAAACAAAAAGTTTTGGAGGCCAAAGGTTGATTTGGCATTTGTGGAGTTATTTACCATTCAACTTTGGGAATTCAATTCTCACCCATATGAAGGAGGAATTAGAAGCTTTTGTGGTAGTTAATTCTTAGTGAAGAGACTTCCAATGTGGGAGTTTTTAGCATAAGTGGATACATGCATTTTTTGAGGTTTATTCTAAGGCGCAGAGTCATATTTTCTGCATTTTACATGTGGTGGAATGCGGCACCATCATTGAATGCAACGGATTTGAATTCTTGTCGTTATTCACATGTGAAAATCACAAAAATGGAAATATTTGTATTACATGAATTATGAATCTCCACTTGTGTTTGTTGGGTTGCGCCTATTGCATGTTGGTTGAATTATTATATGCTTTCAAGGAATAAAAGGATTACCAAGGCGTGTGCCATTCAACTACGACTTGGGGGTGAACACATGCTCTCAAGTTGACCTTTTGGTAATTTGTGCTTACTATTCAATGTGAAACTTTAAATGAAAGGTTATGTGCTTTCCCACATGTACCATTATTGCCAAAATAAGCTTCAAGGTTGTGATTGGTGTGGTTAATGGCTAGGCATGAGACAAGGTTACCACCCAATCCTAGTCGTTAAACTGTCTTACTTGACTCCTAATTTCCCCAGACATATTGATTAGGTTTTAATCACATTTTAGGTTATATTGGGAGACACAATTACAAATATGTTTGGATTTGGTCACCAAGATGCCCCATTGCTTGTTGTTATGGTGAGATTGGGTTGATCATTAGTTGACCACCTTGTTGTTTTCATTGTTTGCCTTAATTTGTATGTTCCAAGTTTGGGCATAACCTTCAACAAACAAATTTGTCTGATATCTATTATAGATGCGTTAACATGTTATTTGACTTTGTAAACCCATTTGCATTCAGTTGCCTTCTTATCCTTGAACAAAAATATTAACTCCCAAGTCTAACATTGATATCCAATTAATACTACCAAATTCTCATCCATGTCACTCTCCCACTTGGAATTTCCAACCACCTAGTCAAAAGAAATGAGCTTTACATTTTGTATAACCCCTAACCATGTGTATGCATATTGATTAGCTAAAACTCCATCATACTTGAACCTCTTTATGGGATATTTGACCCATGTGGATTTTTGTACTTTAGTGTTGTTACATCAAGTGTCTTTAATGTTTTATTGGTTTTTTGAACTCCAAGGATGATAATTGATGGAACTCCTAGTTCTTCATCAAAACCCTTATTTGAATCACTAGATTCACTATCCACATGAGATTATTTAATTGATGTTCAAGCATCATTTTAAGCATTGAAAAGAGATTTTGCTTGTAATTTAAATTGTTTTGTCCATGAGTTACCATTGGACCTTCAATAAAAGACTTTATGGGTTCACTAATCAACCATGGCTAAGTTTTTACATTTGGTGAAATATCAACATTTATAACCTCTCCATTTTCTTTTATTTTCATTGGTGATACCAACTACTCATATCATTATCTATATATATATAGGGAGAAAATTACATGCAAAAATAGGTTTTAAAATATCCTTCAACATTGCAATCCCTTATTTTAAACATAAATGCAAGAAAATAAAGTCAAAATCTCTTCAAGAATCATTATGAAATCATTATGCACTTCATTAAATCTATAGTAATTAAGTTGCAAACCAAGTTTCAAATACTTTAATGTAAGAAAAACATGTAATATATAGGTTTTGAATTAAAGATTCAACAAAATATGACATCTAATATGCAAAATTTCAAAGTAATTAATACATTTTAGTGTGCAAAAAATATAATTAAAATCATACTTTCATTTACTCAAAACCAATTTAGAACATTTACTTGCATTTTCAAATATATACTTAAATGCATAATATCATTATACTAATGTCAAAGAACATCCTCATATTGATCATTAAATTTTTTAAAATTCAAAAATAAATGTATAGATTTTTTAATGGATATTTTCATTAAAAAAAAACAAGGATCACATATTGACCTACTTTAACATGCTTGCACCTTGCTATTCACACATAATGGCCAAAGTATTTTGCAAGGAATATTAAAATACTCCAAGTGTTGAAGGCAATGCTTGAAATATTTAGGAAGCTTAGAAATAATACTTCAAATATTTAGTAAGTGTGAACTACAAGGTTTTAAGTATTTAATGAGGATTCAAATATTCAAGATGGATTGAAAAAATACCACAAATGTTCATGAAGGCTTGAAATATTTATAAAACCACTCAAAGAAATTATAGAATGGAATTTATTGAAAGGTGGATTTAGATCAAATTTAAAGGATTAAAAAACTTGATGTATGTAAAAATTTCACAAAAGAGAAAAGTTCATAAGCTACTAAATTCCAAGTAAGAATTCCAAATGCATGGTTCTATTGACCTTTATTGAATTAATTTGGTAGGTAATGAGAAATTAGCACAACAAAATGCATCCATGTTCACTGAGTGCTTTCACTAAATCTTGAGTGAATTCACTTGTCCCATTTAATGGAACTTAGTGGGGATCCAATGGATTCATTATTGCCAATCCACTAAATAGGGACTAATGAATTACACCCACATTTTGTAGTAGTGATTATTGTTACTTTGTCAAGGCTAAATGAAAATAGATATATAGTTTTATATGTTTTAAGCTTAGATTCTTGGGTTGTTGCAAATGAGTCAGTTTATGTGTTTGGGTGTGGTGTACCATTCAAGTTATTTCTATGTTATGTGTTGTCAGTGTAATGATAATGATGGTTATAGACATTAGCATAAGGACACATGACAAACATGATTTCCTTTCATAATTGGTATTTCAAAAAATTGATACATAA
>Ga0116229_10004058_pt1 | contig 24024 bp, 12 predicted proteins | sample S1TSphgellanicum_3_FD_87313 | JGI IMG/M metagenome (GOLD analysis project Ga0116229, IMG submission 87313) | Host-associated microbial communities from peat moss isolated from Minnesota, USA - S1T2_Fc - Sphagnum magellanicum MG | ecosystem: Host-associated > Plants > Peat moss > Unclassified...
AAAAACATAGTCTTTAGAAATGACCTACACCTAGGGCCCATTGGCTCCTTTTATTGTGAATGCACCTTAATATTCATAAATCAAGAAATTTCCTCCTTTTTTATGTTTTCCATTTTCTAGTATCTCTCCCTTCTTTGAAATGTGGATCTACACATGATGCATTTTTCCATTGTTTAGCATATGACATGTGTTGTTTGGCTTTTGCGTGTGAATGCTAGTATAGATGGTGCATCATGTTGTTTTTCAAGGGTAAAAATTTTCTTTATTTTTTTATATATATTTTTTGTTGGGTATTAAAAACATTGTTGATAAAATTGGGCTTTTGTTGCATATAAGTAATAATTTTGCAATAATTGTGTGTTGATTGAATAACATATAGAAACAACTCAAACAAGAACTTTGAAACCTTATTTAACAATATTTTTGATAAGAAGTTAGGTGATACCAACTTAGTTCACAAACTACCATGCATGTGGCTAGTGGGTTATATGTAGTTCCTTGAAATGGACTTGCCAATAAAAATTCAAGATCCTAACTATTCAATTAAGTTGTGATTGTTACAACACATTGAGTACTAGTGGGACATTTGTGGCAATGAATCATGTTTTATTTCAAATGTTGCTTTAAGGCTATGGAGGATTTAGGCATTTTGGACATGGGTGATCCATTTCAAAGAGAGTCATTAACTATAAAGTCCAATTTTTCAATCTATCATCAATCAATTGCAATTTGGAATAGACACAGGGTTAATAGGATCAATGAGTGCATATGTTTTCTAAGACAACCATGTATTGTTTAGATATTTTCAAAAGTGTGAACATCTTCGAGGGTGAAGGAGTCATTTTGATGACAAGCATGTTAGTGTTCCATTTGACAAAATAAGAACACAAAGTCCAAGTTAAATAATCAAAAACCAATAATGGAAGCTGCAATGAAAAAGGAATGAAAGTTGTGCTCAATGTCCTAAACTCAATTGTAATTCAACATTAACAAGGGATAGGGCATATGCTATTGGTAAACAAGGAAAAAAAAGTGTTGATTGTTTTTCTTGCATCACTATTTGATTAGTTATTGCCATATTACAACCTAAGAAAACATTTATTCAATAAACATCAATGTGGGTGACATAGTATGTGATGCAAGTCATGAAATTGATGCCTTATAGATGACAAAGATTGAGGATTTTACCAAGGTTGAAGATTTATGGAGGTCAATTAGGTGAAATGTCTCTTAAGGTTTTGGTTTTGTTAGATTTTGTTATGAGGTTTTATTTTGGAGGTTTTCATTTTTTTTTTTTCCTTCTTGACTTTTATTTCAACCATATTGTAGCTTCTTTGTAGTAGGTTGATAAGGTTAATATTAAAAAAACCATTGTGATGGTGGAGTCATTTGGAGTTGAACTTGCCACTTGCACTTCAAAGAATCAAAGAATTGCATGTTATTCAATTAAAAGATTGTTTAGGGGGTATACTAGGGACAATGGGGATTGCAAGTTCTTGGAAGAAATAAAAACAAACTATATGTGTGGGTTTCCTAAAGCACCTATGTTGCCAAGGATTGGATTAGGCCTTGCAAGTAACAATGATGTTGACAACATTGAAATGGAAGCAATAAAGAGGAAAACATTACTAACATTTGAAAAAACATCTATGATTTATAACTCATAAAGTTGTAGTTGTGCACAATGGTGATGTTGCCGGGTAAGAGTTTCCTTGGGTTTAGGGTTTAAACCCTAAACCCTAAACCACTAGGAATCATCACACCTTGATTCCTTAAACCCATCGAACTTTGAAAAATCATAAGAAACATTTAAATAAATAATTTCATAAATTTTTAATGAGTACATTGATTAAGTTCCATAGATTTTGAAATTTAAATAATATTTAAAATATTTTATATTTTGATGTTTCTAATCATTTCATTTAGAAATTTTTTGGGAATGTAACATTGGTTCCTTTCCTTAAACTTTTTAGTTAAGAACAAAAATTTGAAACATAATTTGAAATTTTTCTTGGGAATTTTCTTCTTAAGGTAATTTGGAGGTCATTCTATTTTTAGGTTTTTATCATGAAATTAATTGAATAAGTATAATTTAGTCATGAATTTCTAAAGTTAATGCTATCAATTTATGAAGGGGCCATTTTAATTAAGAATATTTTTTAATTAAAAAATAATTCCAAAATGAACTTCAAGCCATATATTGGTGCATGCAATTGATAAACATTATATATATATATATATATAGTTGTGAAAACATTTAAAATAAAGGGCCTAGGAAAATGATTTGGTTTTTTTTTGTTCCTTTTTCATTCCTTGAGGTGGTTCCTAGTGGTATCACCCAAGAATACTTTCACCTTGCCCCTAGTCTTCAGGTAAAAACCATTATCAAATGTACATTTCCCAGGTTTATGCCTTCCATTATGTTGGAACTTAGCAAAACTACATGGTAGCTTTTAAAATAACTTCCACCTTGATATTCTTCCTCATGTCAATAGAGTAAATAAGGTTTTGTTATTCCATTGGAATTTGAACAATTCTTCTATTTTGACATGATGGTTATTTGCTTGAATAGTTTAAACTACTTTTTGTAACATTGGTTACAAAAGTAATTAAATTTATACACACACACACACACACACACACAATTGTAAACCAATTTATTATATGCATTATAATTAAAGTCCTTGCAAAATATCTTAAATGAAATGAAATGTCCTAGGCATTAAGCCAAATGTCTTAAGCATTAAGCTAAAAGTTGTAGGCCTTAAGCCAAATGCTTTAAACCATTAATGAAAATTCCACACAAATATCCTAAGCCAATTATATATTGTGGCTATAAGTGAAAAATATTTATAAATACACTAAGCCAAATTGTCCAAGGCCATTGACGAGGTTTCATAAACACCCCAAATGAAATGTTTTGTATACACATTAAACTGAAGGTCCCATGAGAACCTTCAATTAAAGTTTTATGAACACCTTAAGCCAAAAGTCATAGGCAATAGGCCCAAAGTCCTATGAACATCTAAACCAAATGTTTTGTTTACACTATAAGCCAAATGTCCTTGAGCCAAACATGAAATAACCCTAGGCCATAGAAACAAAAATATGACTTAAAGATCAATGTGTTTTAGCTAATTGTTAGAGTGTAAACTACGAAATTTAACTTGAAGCCAAAGGATGTTTTGGTTTGAACATTTTGGCCTTGAATTATAATATTTTTGAACATTTTGGCTTAGGTTAAATTCATTTTTGACCTCTCAACTTAAAGTTAAAATCATCTTGGCATAAGGTTGGCCCTTTTAGCCTAGTTCTAAAATCATGTCATGTTTGAATTGATTTTTGTATTCCCTAGCCAACACCTATAATAATACCATGATGAAAACCTCAATTTTTATTAAGGTGCTTTTAAACATGATAAATATATAATCCTAAGACTAAATCAAGGTCTTTGAATAAAAAATTAACATTTTCTAGGTGAAATACGGCCATTAAATGGCCTCACATTATGAGAAAATTGGGTGTTTTCCAACTGGCCTTGTAATTCAATTTTTTAGTTGCACTAAACATTTGCAACTCATTGTATTTATACACCATGACTTCTAATAGACAAGTTGCATGAGTTGTAGAGTTGTAATTCATCGTGTATATGGTACAATTTGTTGTTAACACAATTGTAACTTTGTCAAAACAATTCATTTTCAACTACTATGTAATTCTAGCATTACTGCACCCATGATGTCATGCTAACTATGTTAGTAATTATCATCCATCTATTAAAATCATACATGTGGCATTATGAAGATTTTTGAACATAATTTTTTTCTTTGAGATATTGATCCATCGTCCATTATGATTGTTAATAATGGTCTGAGATTGTGACATGTGTCATATTAATTGTATTATATATATATATTAGTAGCTAGATAGGTTGTACATAACCATAGGTAAATAGGTTGGTAGGTATTAATTATCAAAATATTTTATCTTACTTTATGAAAAATAATTATCTGAAACATTAAATCTTGAATTAAATATATGATAATGAATTATTTGGATTGCTTATTTGAATTAATTAACCAGCGAATTAGTTATCTACATTAATTAGTCTAATTCAAATAATTAGTTAGTTCATGAATTAATGTAATTAATATCATATAATTAAATATTTTAAATAAATAAATAAATATAATATAATATTTTAAAATTTTATTTCAAATAATTAATTAAATAAATTCAGATAATTTATTATTATATTATTAATTATTTAAATTCATATAATTAGTCATTTATCATTTGACTTTTTGAAATATTTATTTATTTAATAATTAATGGACTAATTATATGAATCAAACTTATTTATAATTCATAATAATTCATTACTAAATATTCAATATTAAATATGAATTTGGGTAGAAAACATGAAGGTGTAAATAGGCATATCCATATGCACATTGAATTGAATTTCAATATAACATACACATTGCTTTTAGTTTCGCATCTAAATTAATTATATGTATCCAAATAATTAATTAGTTAATAAAATTAAATAATTAATGAATTGGTAATTATTGATGAATTAGTAATTATCTTAAATAATCAATCTAATTCATTATGAAGTATCCCCAATTTGGATAAATATTATTTGATTAATATTTAATAAGTAAATTTTTTTAGTTAATGTAAAATTAATTATATTACACTTATTTATTCATATTAATAATCAAATTATTGAAACAATAATTAATTATAAAACATTACATATGAATATGTATCCTTATTAAGTTATAAGCAATTGTATTATAGTCATAACATACTTGAACAACAATACTTCAATAGTGGTGCATTAGTGGCTGTACTAATTGTATCGATGAAAATTACAATTGAAAACTAGTTGCAAATGTATCTCATAATGGGTGGTGGAAATGTGGACATATGACATGACTTCATGTATGTACATTGTACATGAATTGTAACATATATGTTTCTTTAGTGGCAAATTTACAACAATTTTAAAATAGACATGCAATTACAATGCAACTCTTGAAAAAGTCAAACATAGTTAATTATGTACAAAAAAAACATCAGTGAAAAGATTATTAGAGAAAAAAATATTAGTGGAAAGAGCAACTTGGGATTTGGTCCTTTGGGATGGTTAATATGATAAACCTATGATGGGTATCCTCGAAATGAAACAAAAGTTCATGTAATATAGTGTGTCTGCTGATCTGATAATCTGCCCTAGCACCCTGGGCTCTACATAGAAAACTTGTTTATGCTTGTAGTGGTTTTTGCTGAAACCTAATATTGTTCCATCTATACCACCAGTGCCATAGCTTGAAACCAATAGATGGAAGGGATCATTGAACATTGTTGCAGTAACCCTGTCATAGTGCAATGAGAGGAGCGAGCATTGCATATTAGTGATGGGGATTTAGCAGCTCATAAGACTGGCTGAACACAGAGAGAATTGATTCATGGCTAAACCTCAAAAATCTTGAAAGAATAGTTAGGCCAGAGTCCGAGATCGAGCAGCACAATAGCTGAGTAGAGTACCAGTTGAAGGAATGCCACGATGAAGTTAGTGGCTTTGTAGAAATCCTTGAGTTCAACAAATCTGAAGTGGACTGTAGCATAGGAGCAGGAGCAGTAGGTTTTCAGTTTGTAAACTCATCAAATCTTAATCTATTGTTTAACAAAATTGCAATTGTCAGTAAGGTACAATAGCCTTCTTCAAAGCTTAAGGCAGTCTGTTTTTACGGTAAAAGCTTCTTTTCCTTTTTAGGTTACACCTTTTTCACATCCACTTAATTTCTGTTCACAGGCCTAGTTCGAGGATAAACAAAGCAAAGCACCGTTTTCCACTTAGTGTGCAAAATTTATAAGCTAATGGTAGAATTCTCCCTGTCCCATGAGAAGGTTTAGGGTTTGAAGTTTTTTGCATGACAGCTAAACAAAATAATAATAATAAATTATCCTGCCTGACAGAAGAATTAGGATCAGGCAGAATTGCAGAAGGCCCAAATAGACAAGTCCGGGTATTCAGTGTCTCCATTGGGATGAACTTCTGGGTGGGTATGTTAATGTGGGTACTTTAATGTTTGTATCTCTTCCTTTGTGTAGGCTAGTTGTGATCTCATGGTTTAGATAAATATACGACATGGGTTGGTAAATTCTGGCCAGAGTGAACCAGCACCCACTGGCACACCATCCATTGGATGCTTGTTAATACTCAGTTATGGATGAACCTCCAATGAGTTAGTATATTGTTTCACCTTGGTAACCAATAATGTAAGAAATAGACCTCATATATAGGTAGATAGGTAGGAAAACAGATAACTACTAGATAAGTAGATAGTTTATGCATAGCTAAAGGCTGTTTCTACTACCTTACCTACTAACAACCTGCTAGTGGGTTGTTAGTAGGAAGGTAGTAAAAAAAAAGCAACTGAGCTAACCACCATGATTAGCTAGGGAACTGGAACCCAACAGAAAACTGTCTCCTGACCACTTACCATCCATCCTTAGTGGTGCGCTGGTAGGTGCTGGTTCACTGTGGCTGTAAATTCTGAACCTGTGAGGCAATTGTGAAGAATCCCGTGAATTCTTCTAGTGTATGTGGAGGGCGCCTTACTTACCCTCGGTGAAATTTGTGTCTCAACAGACAGAGGATGGCACCGTGCACCTCCCAAATGAATCACAGCCATGCAAAACTCTAAGGTTCTTTACCCTTGCTAAGGATCTGAGATGGGGCTATTCTGGGAATTTGGGTCCTGCACTCAGCTCCCCACCTGCTGCTCAGGGTCCCCATTCCCAGAACAGCCCTGTTCAAGGTCCTTAGTCCTTACCCTACATTTTAGATTTTTTTGCCAAAGCTCAAAATCACAAAGGACATCCAGTGGGAATGTTTGCAAGCACTTGACCCCAAGGACATCCCCAGCACTTCTGCTGGCAAAGTGTTCTCATCTGGTTCTCTTAGTTTGGTCGTTTAAATCAAAGAGAACCTTCATGGTTCTTAAATCTCAATTTTTTCATGCATCGGATATTTGCCAAATGGTTTTCTGTTATGTCATATAAGAGTTGGATAGTGAAACCGGTTCTTTGATGAGGGTTATATAAATTGAAATTATTAATTATTAATTGATTACAAAACCTAACCTTAATCCTAAACTCTAACCTCGACCTAAACCCGAGAACTGTGGTTTCTAATGCAGGGCCAGATACCTGAGGCTGCTAATTCTTTCTGGGAGCTGCTCTTTGAACTGGCTGGATGGAGGCAGATTCTGGATGGCCCACACTGAACCAGCACCTACCAGCACACCGTCCACTGGATGTCCATTTTACTCCATTGTGGATGAACCTCGACCGAGTTAATATTTGGTTTCATCTTGGTAACCAATTCTGTAGGAAATAGGTCTCATATATAGGCAGATAGGTAGGAAAATAGGCAACTTCTAAGTAAGTAGATGGTTTATACATAGGTAAGTGCTGTTTTTACTACCTACTTACTAGTAACCTGCTTGTGGGTTGTTAGTAGGTAGGTAGGAAAAAAAAAGTAACTGAGCTAACCCAAACTAGAACCCAACAGAAAACTGTTTTCTGACCACTTACCATTCATCCTTCATGGTGGGTTGCTGGTTCACCGTGGCCAAGATTCTGTGATCAAATTCTAGTTGAAACTGGTACTACATTGGGGTGTGTGGTGGCAGATTATGTCAGTTTGTTGACCACATTATATGATTGTAACTTAAGGGTATGATCATACACTCATATTAGTGATCAAAATATGTTGAACATGGATTATTATTATTTTTTAATTGTTAAATGTGCCACACCCATACCTTAATGTTGCGGAATGGTGTCGCCCCTTTCCAGTTATGTTGGGTCTTGCCTAGGTCGTCTCAATGTGCTTGCCTGGTTCTGTACCCAACATAACGAACAGAGGCTTGATCATTTGAGAGTACATAATTTTGCGAAACAGAGTGTCCTTGTAAGGGAAGATCAAAGGCAGATTCTCTTGTCAAATCTTGTTGATCTTGGCACTACAATTTTGTAAGAGGGTTTGTGACTCTTTTTTATGTTTTAAGTTTCAACACAAGGTACTCACTCACTGGCAGCAATTTTCTTTTTCCTTGTGCGAGATTTTTTGAAAATGGTGAAAGAAAGTGGTTTCTTGGGTTTTTTTTTAAATTTTCAAATTTCAAATCACAACCAAAAAAAATCGCCAGATTCTGTGATTAAGTTCCAGAAGGTAGCAAACAATATAGAAAAATATATATATATATATTTAAAATTTATTACTTTCATTTTGTCTTTTTATAATCCAGATTTGGCTAAATCATCTTATGGATGATCACCATTTCAGTTACATCTTGAGATTGAAATTAAAAAGAACACTACTCACCAGCTGGTACCTACAGAGATCATCACATTGACACCAGCTTTGGGCGGGAATTTGATTTTTTTAATAAACCGCCAATTCCGAAGTTTAAAAGGAATTCAGATTCAGAATACCACTACATCCAAGTACTTTGATTTTAAAAAAAATCAAAGTAAAAAAAAAACCACTGGTTCTGGGTACTTAGAAGAAGAAGAAAATAATTATCAGCAGAAAAGAACCGCCGGTTCCAGTCACTTCCCAACCCTTCAAAGAACCGTTGGGTTTCACTAAAACCCTGGCAAAGAACCGTTGGGTTTCTGGGGCTGGTATTTGAGGTTTCTCCATGAAAATTGAGAACTGTGGTTAATAAACACATCAGAGCTGGGGGCACCTGATATTCTGAGAGCCAGGGCTATTGAGCTTTAAGAACCGTCTGACACCCGGATTGGGTGGCGCGGGCCTTGGTTGCAAAGTGTGTAATATCCGCCCCCAACACTGATTTACACCAGGCTTACTAGGTAGGCTACCATGTGAGTTGCTGCTAAACTTGATTTGGTTCTGCCAAATCAACAAACATCTTGTGCTTTGTGAATCCTGACACCATATTCCAACAACAGAGTGAGTGAGTGAGTACTTATTACACACTTTCTTTTGTCAGGCCACATACTTGAAACTAATTTAAAAAGATGCTGTTGTAGGCTAGTCATAGATTTATATAACTAATTTACTCTTCACAACATTTCATCTGTTCCTTGTCCTTTTATCTTTTTTTCTCTTAATTTTTTTTAAAAATAATTTTTATCTTCATACTAACTAATTTAAATAATATTCTTAATTTTTTTTGTCCTTTTTATTACTAGATAAATAGTATCTGGGTGTTTCTGAAGATTTTTTTTCCCTCCCCCAAAGAAATCTTTGGAATGAGAAGAAAGTGTGCCACCATCAATTGAATGGCTACAGAAGGATGATGAATATCATTAAACTCAGGAGGAGTCTGGAAAATAGGGCATCATTAGTAAATAAGGGGTGTGTCACTCAGACTGTGGCCTTGCCATTTACATTAAAAAGGTAAGTATCTTAAGGCAAAAGAAGAATTATGGACAACTCAAATATTTCACCATGCAAAAATATAATCTTTCAAAAAAGACAATCCTCTAAAAGAAACCAAAATCCTTCAAGATATCATAACTCTATAACTAGTCTCAAGTTTCAACACGAGCCAAAATATCATCTTTCAAAAATCCTCATATAAAAATAGACCTACTATTACCTAGGGGCCAAAATCTCTTAAGCTACTATTATACTCTATAATGAATCTGAACACAAAATCCTTGCCTTGGTAGGCAAGGCCAATAAACACTATGGAAGTTCCTGAAGAGTCAAGTGCATCTCAACCCACAACACTAAATTGTCTGTACACTAACTACATTTTAGATGAAGTATGGAAATCAAATGGTGTGAAACTAAGTTTGGGCCTGTAAATATTACCACATACAGTGTGCCCTCTGAGAGGATCAGGAAACACTAATGACCAATTTTGAGGTGTTGACATTTAAATGGTGTCTCACATTATATATAGCCCATATTTGTGGGTGGCGATGGGTAGGCCTCTACCGGACCCCCTTTTCGGGCCTCTATATGTATTTACCACATCCAACATGCAGTGTTAATCCCCTCACCCTCCCCCCAACATGAAAAATGGACAATACAAAGTGATAGACCACTCAAATGTCACCACTTGTGCCAATCATTATGGTTGGCCAATCAAAAATATGCATTTCCTTTTACTCGCTCTTTTAGAGCATAGTGTATATTGGGTGATAAATAATTACATGAGTCCACACCTTCAGTGGTAATTAACATCAAATCTTATATGGCAAGGGACATGGCCACAAGAAGAAATTTTGGGTTTTTTCACTACCCAAATTCAATATTTTTTAGTGAAAAGGGACAAAGTTCATTCGTATGCAACTTAATAAAAAAGGACTAGTTGATTATGATATTCTTAAGTGAAAAAAAATTAGTTGTTTTGGATAGTGACATGTTGTTTTACATAATTTCAAATTTTTGACATAGATATTATGAGACCCAAAGATAATATGACATGCACTAATTTTGTTTGAGTTTTTGTCAGCAAAAGGTTTTAAAAAACCATTCACCACCACCGTACATGTTTGTATATTATATTTATATGATACATCATTATATAACATACGTATTCATCAAAGTTTAAACACAAGACCTCATGGAGATGCACCAAAATCTTAACCACCAAACCGCTTCAACACTTTAATAACATTATTAAAAATAAATAAATTTTATTATGTTTGATTGAAATTGTTTAAAATTTTCAAACTTTAACATACATTCTTTTTTTCAACATTTATTGAAATGCCACAAATGAAAACATGAACTTGAAACTTACTCAATAATCTATTCATAAAGCAATTATAATTTCAAATTATTCAATTTGAAGAATTAAATAAATAACTTTAAATAATGTGTTATGAATAAATCCAAAAATCTACAATCCAACCATTTACCAATATAACTATCCAACAATATTCATAAATGGGATTTAATTCAATATCAATTCAATAGTGCTTTCATTAAGTATTTAACAAAATTATTTTCATCATGTAAAACATATGTCCAATTTTTGAAGGATTGAAAGTCTTTTCTTTTTTCCTCCAATATGATTATTTTCCCCAAATTTTACTTTTTTCACATCTACAATATTATCAAATAGCAATCATCCATAAAATATTTTAACCACATTTGGCTATAAAAGAATTATGGAGTTGCAAAGTTGTTTAAATCTTTCAATATTATGTTGAAAAAAAATTTAATTTGAGAAGTTTTGATTGTTTTAAATTTAAAAACCCTTTTGTTGATAGTCCCCAAACCCCTCCCCCCCAAAATTGCAAAAGATTGGCGACCAAAAAAAAAAGGAAAGATAATATAGCCATTTTTTTCAAGATCATATTTGTAACAACATTAACCATGTATTAAAAAATAATTAAATACACAACAAAAAATTGAAAATAATATTGCAACATCTTATATGTATTATCTTTTCTAATGTAACAATACATTTTATTTTTGTAGAAGTAAATGAAACATAATTTGGTGAAATTTTGGCATTAAATAGTTAAATTACCACCCCCCTCTCCCCCCCCCAACATTATTTTTTGTTTTTTCTTTGGTGGCAATTTTTTACAAATTGGTGATTTGTTTTGGGGGCCAAATTGGAAAAGAATGAAAATTCAAGGAAAATTGTTGGGGGCTCAATCGTTTAAGAAATTTAAAAAATCCATGAATAAAAATGTAGGGTGTTATATATTAGTTGTTGGGTAAAAAATATAATTTATTGCTTCCAAAACACAATACTATTTGTTCAAATTTTTTTTAAAAAATATAAGGTATGTAATAATTGCAAATTGCAAATTATAAATAATATATGGTGGTCTAAATATGTGTATATAAAAATTTAAGCAATAATAGGGTGAAAAAAAAGGTTAAACAATTACCTATTACCCCCCGCAAAAAATCTTGTTTAATGCACATGGTTTAGAACTCCAACCCCTTAAGGGGAAAATGCAAACAATGAAAATTTGCCAAAAATTTGAAATCACAAATTTGACAGAATAAAAATAAATTCTAATGAATAATTCTAATAATTCCAACATAAAACCCATAAATGATTTCGACATCAAACTTACTTTAAACTTACATCAACATGAAAAAAAGATTTTAAATAATTTAAATAAAATTTTTAATTTTTCAGTAGGTTCTAGGACTTTTAACCAAAATATAGAAAGATTTTTACAATTTTATACCTCCATATATGGTCTATGGCCAAAACATAATTAAATATTTTTATGGATGATTGTTATTTGAACAACACCAAAAATTTGATAATAATAACAATAATAATTTGTTGATGTCATTATTATGAAATCACCATTTTTAGTTGATTTATTAAATTTTATTCTTCAAAATCATCTCTAAATATTTAAACATTATTTTGTAACAATTTTTTTTTAATGTTAAATTTTGGTAAATATAAAAATAAATAGTAGAAAATGACTCGAACAAATAAATTAAAAGACAAATTTAATTATGATTTTTATTTTTCTTGCATCAAGAAAAAAATTGGGGAAATAATTTGGGGATTATTTATGGGGTTTTGTTAATGTGGCATCGTGAACGTTTGTAACTTAAAAACTTGCCTATGATGCCTAAAATAAACTAGAGGAAACATTTATTTTATGTTTATATACAAGTTTGTACATTAAAAATTTATAATTTGAAGGTTTAAATAGGACTAAACTTTGCATGTATGAACATTTTGACCTAATCATTAAATTAAAATATAAATGTTATACATGCCAATTTTTTATACATTCATTTCAAAAAATTATGATGAATGCAAAATGAAATTAGTGAATAATAGATTTAACACATTCAAAGTGTGATTCAATTCATGTGCAAATGTTGATTATTCAAAAGATGCAAGGTTTTAAACTATTGCATGTGTTAATAAATTATAGTAGGTGTAAAATGCAACTCATGAACAATGGTTTCAATGTGATAAAAGTGTATGGTTCAATTCATATACCATATTGATAGTTGAATAGATGTCAAAAAAATCATTAACCCATTATAATGCAATGTGTATAAAGTTCAAAGCTACCACAATTTCTACATCAACAATTTGAAATTATTAACAAGTAAAATAGGGTCCAAATTATAATCATAAATGAACAATGTAATGAATGTTACGATTATAAACAATATTGACCATTCACTATTGCAACAAGCCATTTGCAAACTTAAGGTGACCAAATATGATGAAAATGTAATCAAATCAAACAACAATCACAATGTGTGGGGGTGGAAAAGGACATGATTTTTTCTTATGTAAGTGCAAGGTGCAACTTGTGAGTAACATTGTTGACTTGTTATCAAACTTTGATTCAACGTATGCTAAATGTTAATAGTTGAAAAGTTATTAAGAGGATGATTAAACAAACTCATTACTTTTGCAAGTAACATAAAGCTAGGATATTTTCCATGTCAAAAAAATTTCCATTATTATAAAATCCAAAATGGAGGAAAAATTCCAATGCCAATGAACAACATAGTCATTGTTTGCATTATGGAAATTATGCACAAATAATTAATAAATTATTTCATTTGCTACTTGTGCACAATAATAATAGGTCAAATAATGGTCAAATTGGACAAGTAGTGCCAATTAGTGGTAGTGAAAAAAACCCAAGATTTCTTCTTGTGGGCATTGGTGTTAACATGGTGTTAACAACCAATGTTTAGTAGCACCTAATCTTTTTTTTAAAAATATAGTTTGTCAACTTGGTGTTACATAAAGCTTCAAAAAAATGAAAAATTAACTCAATGTTAAAAGACTTTCCTCGCTCTTCCTTTAATCAAACTCACCAAGCGGGAATAGTAACACCAACAAACATTGTTGCAAGTGTTGTTCCAACAAATATGAAATTAAATTCGTTAAATGCATTGATTATTTTCCTATATGCATCCATAAAGAACAAAAATAATCTAGGTTAATATTTTGAAAACAACAAGAAAGATACATTGAAATGCATTAAGAATAATGCAGAAGTTTATGGTTATTCAAATTTTGCAAATATCATAAACCTTAGTGATGATGACACAATAATAGCAAATGTTTCGAAAGAACATTTAGGGAATTGGAATTTTTTTGCAAATTCAAATTGTGTATAAATTAAATCTATAAAACCTTAATAGCCAAACTAGGAGAATGTTAAAAATTTCTTGATATTCATCAAGGGAAAAAAAACATAACATGAGGCTAACTTAATTATGTTTGATTCTAGAGACAACATGGAAACATCCATCATAAAGTGGAATCATATTTTTGCATTTGTCATGGCCAATGGTCATTTTAAACATTTCCATAATGGAGTAGTTTGTAAGGAGGTGGGGGTCTTTCTATGGAGACTATAAGAAGATAACTAATTACTTGGGTGTTACTAGTCATAATGAAGACTAATAAGAGATGTCCATTGAACAAAGGATCACGTAAGGATTATCCAAAAACTCAAGCAAATTGTACTTTGACTTCATTAATGCATTTATGCACACCAAAACCTCCACACCTACCTTCAACCCTCCACACACAAGATTCCATGAATCCAAAAGACGACATTTATTTTATTTGCAAGAGTTTTCATTGTATGATGATCTTGACATCAATGAAAAACAAATGACTAAAGATGCCACTAAGAAAGATGTATCTCCCCCTACACCTCTTGATCCCATACTACACTATGTAGAAGCATTTCAAGAAAGGTACAACTAGGTAATGCTTCCCAATCCTTGCACTTTTGGTTAGAGTACACAAACAAGTTTTATCCACCCCCCCCAAGTGGACAAAAAAATCATGCTTTGAGACAAAATAATCCCACATTTTAGTCTACCTTTTCAAGTCTAAGCACAAAAATTGGGCAAGCTTTGTCACACCTAATTCTAGGAAAAGTTGCACAACTTTCTTAAACTCGAAGAAAAGAGGGTCCCAATATACCTTTACCGTATAAGGGCACAACAAATATGACGAAAACACTTGTAGATAATTCTATTGGGAAACTTTGGCATCATATTGGGAGCATTGGAATGAAAGGGAAAACATCCACAATTCACAAGAATATGATTGAAACAATTGAAAACTTGGTAATGTGGCATTAGTTAAATCTTTCAACCATGTGGCATTAGTTAAATCTTTCAACCATATCCATTATGTAAACTTGGAAATTGAAGAAAATTGTGAACAAGATGGTTATAATATGTCAAACAAAGAGACACTAAGACAAATTGAACATGATAAGGAATGGTACCAACAATAGCTAGGCTTGCAAAAGCCATGGGGTTGGCATTCAAAAAAGACACAAAACAATGTGCCATTGGCACTTACATGAGATGTAGAATGTGAGAACTAAACACCAAAACAATGCATATGTTGATGGATGGTAGATGTAAAGTGGACCACAAATGACACATTTGCAGTCCATAAATCACAAAGAAAATGACTTTTGGTAGGGTATGAAACTTGTTTTATTGTATTTTAACAAATTTTTAATTTTTATATTCTAAATTTTTATTTAGCACAAAAGATGTATTATATTAATCTCATTTCTTATAAAAGAAATGTTCACAATTCTTTGGTTTCAATAAGTTATGAAATTTTATGGAAATTTGTAGTCTCATGACGATCCATCATATTAAATTTGAAAGTTTGTATGCTCAACCCTTATTATAAAATTGCAATAACAACATGATCATATTAGAAAAAGAAAACCATTTACTCAATTTTAAATTATTTAATATAAATACATAAATGTTTTCTATAGATTATGACTCGGGATGTTGCATCACTTCAAAAGAACAACCCATAATGAGATGATGATTTTTTATCACTAATTTTTTCTTTGGGTTTCTTGAAATATGTTACATTTGTTTGATGAATCCTTTCCAAATATTAAAGGTGGTTCTAATTTGTATTGTGGCAAGCTACCTTGACCCTCAAGCATAAACTCTCTCTCTATGATAGTCCATTTATGGATTGTTTAATGTGCAATCACCTTGGATTGGAATAAACTATCATTGGCAAACTTTCTTTTAAAACAAATTTGCCTTTTAGATAAACTTGAATTAAAAGGATACTAATGTATGCCCAATTGAATACCTTTGTGTAAATCCAACTTTGAAGTTCACAATTTTGTATTCACATGGACTTGAATTGAAAGGAGCAATACAAGATTGAACATTTTTGTAACTATAATTTTCAAGTTGTGGCATTTTTCAATCATGTTGATCAACAACGTACAAGGGGAAAGCACACTAAGGTGGAGTACATAATCCTATCACAACTTGTTGGATTATAACTCATGGGCCATGGACTAAAATATCAATGAATAATATGTGAAAAAGACTAAAAATAATAATATTACAGGTGATATGATCACATTGTATGAATTTCATGAATGAATTTTGACTTATCATAACATATTGGACTTTTGAAATGCCAAAAACCTTGCATCACAATCCATATCATATGATTGTGGACTCATTATATTTACTAAAATGTTTAGTTGAGTGATTCTTTTTGACATATAAAGTAGTGTGATGCCATTGATATAAAAGAAGACAATTTTGAAAGATTTTGAAAACCATAAATTAATATATTCAATGAAATATGGATTTTTTAATAAAGTCCTTTATTCATTTGAATTAGTTATTCAAATTATCATTTTTTTAATGTAAATTTTTTATATAATTATCTATATTTGATAAAGTCTAAAAGTAAAAAAATAATAAATTAGCCTTACCATATGATTTGTGCAATATAATATATTATGTCACAATGTAAAATGGACTTTTATCTTAACACTAGCATGGACTCCACATATGCCGGAAAATATTCCACCTTAGTGTGCTTTCACCCTACACCTCTAGGTTGTGGCGATGTTATTCCCTTAAAAGCTTTCTACATTCAATGCAAGTAATGTCCTAAAATTATTGTAATCCATTTGTGTTCAACTCATCCTCTTACATGGCTTCAATCTAAATAACTAACATGAGTTCCTTGACATCCACCTCTTTCCTCCCAAAATCAAATTATGGAAGAGACAATAAACATTGAACACATCAAGTACAATAGTTATATGCAACTTTGTCTTTTTCAAAAGTTATATGAATGCTTGTTTCATATATTGAATGTGTTTTCTATGACTAATTTCCCCCACTTATGTTTGCAATTGTATAATTGCTCCAAAATTGAATGATGTTTTTCATTTTATTTGTGTAATGTCATGAATCAAGGAAGTAATGGATAACCCTTAACTCCATGCAAATAAGGTGTCAATCAATCTTGTGAACTTGTAACCATATAAAAAAGTCCCCCTTGCAACATACATTAATACAACCAAGACTTCCTCAAAACATGGAAGCCATTCACACTCCTAGGCAATCCCACATACACATTGGGTAAATGTTTTCTAGTTGTTAACCGCCACTTGTGTAACAATATTATAATTTACAATCTTGTGGTAGTAATAGTCTTTAACAATAACATTAAAAGGTTTTGTTTTGGCAATGTGAGTGTTGTTAATAACATTCATAGCATTCAACTTACCACACCAATTCTTGAACTCCATCATCACACCTTGCATCTTATCACTCATGTTATGAGTTTTTTTAACGTGACACTAATTGTTCTGACCATTTCCCAAAGCATAAAAACTATAGTGAATTTTTTGATGGTGAACAATTCATTACAAGTCAAGATGTTTAGACCACGTGCAAACTTGTAAATTCCCACAAAACTTTAATTTCAACAAGAGTCATCTTTCTATTCTTGGTATCATGTTTTGACATGCATCAAAGGCATCACTTAGTTGCAAATGTCCATAAATGTTTCTCTTGATATTCAAAAGTGTTAAATCCATTTGTTGTTGTCATATCTTTTTAACAAAAAATGATTAAACCAAGTTGTTGATTGAGCCTTCATGTAATGCCTAAGCTTTTCACCAATTGTTAACAAGGTATAAAACATCTTATAGTCATGTAATGTTATAGAAATTCACAATTCTTCAATATTTTACTACAATTCTATGCCCAACTCCTTGACTAGCAAGCTTGAATCAATGATGAACTTTGATGTCTCTTGCAAACTTTTGATTAAAAGTGCAAAACTACCCAATAATAATAACTAGTCATGGAGGTTTGTTTCATAGTTGCACACAAGAAAACCTATAATGCATTTAAAATAACAATGTAAAGGCTACACATAATCTTTTAAAAACTCCTTATGATAAAAACACAATTTTTTAAAAAAGTGCACACTTTTTGTTTAAGTTTTCAACATGTGTGTTTCAAGATACAACAAAAAAATGACACAATGTGTGTGTGTGTGTGTGTGTGTGTGTGTAACTAAACCACCATGAGCCCAAAACTTTAGAACTTTGGTAAAGCCCAAGCTCAATAATTTTGTGTGCATGAGAACATTAGAACCATACCACCGTGACAAATATATGAAAGCTTCAACTAAAGTCAAAGTTTTAACTCAACTTTTTAGCCTTAAAACCAAAACCCAACTTTTAAAGGATGTCCATGGTGGTGAACATGTTAGAACCAAACCATGATGACCAAAGACCAATTTTAAAATATGTCTTCAATGCCAAACATATTAAGGTACGTGTTTTAAAGGTGGTTTGAACCTCACTACAATGAATAGGCACCTTTAAAATTTGTTCATTTTTAAAGTAGGTCTTTTGAAGGTTCAAATTTTTGCTTCAATCACAACTTTTGGAAGTGATTGTACTTGTTGGAAAAACAATCCATCTTAATCAACAAACACCTCCTGATCAACAATTTCCATTATGATTTATCATGATCAATAAAAGTGTTGTGTTTGGTATATTGTTGCAAATGTAGTGTGTAATGAATTCAATGGTTTGAGTTGGTATGTACCACTAGTTATGCATCAATTTCCTAAATGAAACCTCATAAAAAAATTACGTCCTAGTTTTGATTGTTTCAATGCTTTGGAATTCTTATACATGATCATCCAAGGTTTGTGTAATGTTAAGAATTTTGGTTAAATGTTGTCCCCAAATTTTGTTTTCAAGCATTTTTCATTATAATAGCCAATGCAATGTACATCATAAATATGCCTAAATTGCTTTTGTTCTCAAATTTATGAAATATGGAAAAGAGTAAGCATAATAAATTGTAGACATAAATTACCTTGTCAAAGTTGGATGAAAATAGATGCAAAGTAACAATAAAACCCGTCAATTTATTTATTTTTACATTTATTTTCTTAATCAAATGATAAAAATAACATAGTTATTTCTTATTGTGAATTATCTATTTGTTCAAAAAATATAGCTTATATAATTACTATTTTTCAGCTAATGCTGCTTTTCCAAATATTATTTATTAACTTTCAAATCATTCAACTAATTTTTTGTTTATTTGTTTGAAATGCAAATAGTTTTGAAGTTTTTTTTTTTGTATAGTTATTTTGGACATATTTTATTTATCTAAAAAGATGTGATACATAGGTTTTAATAAATATATTTTCTATTTTCTATTAAAACCACACTTCTAGAATATAATGATATTCATACCCTCAAATACATTTTAAAAATAAATTGAAGTATCCCCATTTACAAATTTATCACCTCACAAATTGGAATACTTTTGGTCTATTTTAAAGAAAACATTGCTTTTAATTTTTTGGAAATAAATCTTTATAGTGCCAAAGTAAATGGTTTTTTCCAAGGATCACATGACATATATCATTTATGTGTTGGTTTATAAATTAAAATTTTGTATTTTGGATATTTTGTTTAACACTCCAAATATGTTTTGACTTCAAATTGGTTTTATGTCATATATATTATGCATTTATGCCTTGTACCACATAAATATGAACTATTTTTTGTTAAGGCCACATTTTCAAACTCCATATTTTTTAACATCAAATGTTTGAACCAAATGTGTTACATTGGTTATAAAAATAAATTTCATCAATTCAAGTCCTTTTGCCCTTCTAATAATCAATATTAAATCCTCTCAAATTTTCAAAAGGAATGGTTGACATTTGGTGAAAAAAAGGACATTTGAAAAAAATAAGGATTATCCACTTTCAAGGTTTGAGTGCTTTGAACATGTAAATTTTTTTTTGATTTGTGTCAAAATTTGAGCATATAAACTTTGTAATTAATGGAAATTATTGCATTTTTTTATTTTTATGACAATCCAAATTATTATGTTTTTCTTGTGATCTTTCAAACATACAAAAATGTAGTTTTAAGGAATGTCCACTCACTTGGGTGGCTCCTTTGATTGCTTTTTACCCTTTTATGCTATTTGTTTGGTTTATATGCATGATACAAGGTAAAGTTAGAGAATTCATTTTTTGTGTCTACTTTACCATGCTTATACCCCAAAAACTTTTGAACATAATGTTTACACATCATGAAATATGGAAGAAATTTGTGTTAATTGTAAGAACAAGTTTAGATGTTGTAATGGTCCCTTCTCTATTCATAAAAATTAATCATGATTTGAAATAACATGCAAAAGAGAAGTGCATAAAAACATAGGAAATAGAATTAAGTTAACAATATTAGTAACAAGTCATGCATGAACAAAAAGGAAGCAAGTTGAGATGGTTCATCATGCAATTGAAGTGCACACTCAATAGGATATTCAAGGGCTTGAAGATATGACAAATATGTTTTGGTTTAATCCCATGTTTTCTTGTATAGACTATTTAATCCTTCTTTTTGTTCAACCTAGCTATTGAATTTCCTAGGCATGTAAGTACATGTCATGTAGCTTGCGTTATCCTTTTTTCTTGATGTCATGCCTCCTATGCATTAGATCGTGCTTGTCTCTATGCATTGTAGGTGATGCCAAGGTTTTGATTGTGGTATCCTAATGGAATAACATAATTTTTTTTAACAAATTCTTACCCCCACACATGCATGTGAAACCTCTCGCCATAATCTCAAACTATTGTACTAGTAGATCAAGGACTCATGAATTTTAATATTTGTTGGTTGTGAACAATGGTAAGCTATTCATTCAATTACGTTAAAAGAGTCTTGGAAAATTTTGCTACAATTTTTAAGTTTTTCTTTTCACCTTTTTCCCCTAATTGCCTTGTTGGCTCCTCCAATGTTTTTTAGTACATAATGTTTGAGTATTCATTTGATGTAACCACAAGAAGGCTAAGTTACAATCCCTTAATGGATCCATTCCATTTGTTTCCATTTTCAGCAAGAGTAATTATGGTTCCAATGCCCAATCCACCCAACTAGTCAACATCACCTTGTTTGGTTCAAGGCAATTATTTCTCACTATGGCTTCATCCTTTTCTTCCCTAATTTTTGTCTTGGATGGTTTGAAGCGGAAGATGTTTAAAGGTTGGAAGGCATGGGATGTGTGTGAACAAAATGTAACCATGTCCAATCCAAAGGCTTGTTCTTGTTCTATAGCTTCTAACGTCATGTGCAAGCCATGACCATTTAAAATAAAAAATGATGGTTGGTTTAAGATATCTCACTTGTAATTGACCTTTTGAAGAAAGGAAGGAACTCCTTGAACAACAAAATTTCATCCATATTTTCTTTTGCATTGCCATGCAAGTCCATGGCCTACACAATTTGATGTAATTTTCATGCATGCACTCACCTTTGAAAATGTATAATACAAGCATAAAGTCACTAGTTGCATTTACTACATAAGTGATGGTGAGCCATTCCCATGAATTTGGGATGTTGCTATAAACTTAATTTCATCATCATTAATTAACCAAAACTTTTACACCAGATTGTAGGCTGGCTTGAATGCCAATATCATCTAAGTTTCAAATATAATTTGGTGGATATGTATGTGTTGCATGTAAAACATCCACAAGTTCTCATATAATGAGAGACGAGATCCCATAGTTAGCCCTTGTGTTATACACATTTCATGACCTTTAGCTTGATGATGTTCAATTTTAGATGTCATAAACCAATACCACCACCTATATCCAAATACATCATTTCAAAATAATGTACTTAGATTGCATGTGTTCAACACCTTCATTTTGAATTGTCAAAAGGTAAAGGAAAATCCCACTTTTTGCATGGCTGAGACCTATGTTATTGTTGTTCCATTTTCATCTTTTGTCAACACACTTGGTTTTCCCGTTTAGGTTCAAGTTTGAAAGAAACATAAAAGATATGTTCCATAATCTACTAACCCCCTCAAAAAGTTTGCTTTCATTCCTATGCATTCATGGCTTCCTCCAATTGTTGGTTAGTCCAAATGCCATAGTTGAAATGGAAGACAAATTTATTTATATGTGGAGTGTGCATGGTAGTGTTGGATGGGGTGTTCTTCTTATTTAAATTATCTTGGTTTATCATGCCATTTTGACATTTGCATGGAACATTCACATTCATGGTTGTTACTCTTGTCTTAGTCCCCAACCACATCACAAACTTCCAATATCATGAAAAATCAATAAAATCCATGTGAAAATCATTAAAAAATATGTATATTAATTCTAATGATATAAATGATGTGTCTTTTCTACTTTTGGTGTTTTGATGTGAATTATTTATGATTTACATTTTAATTAAATCCTACAATTATTATGATGTAATTTTGCATAAAACTATGCATTTTTTGTGTATTAAACACGAACATTCATATGTGTCATTCAAAAAAAAAGTTTCATTTGTTTGAATATTTAAAATATTGAATATGTACAAATATCATTCATATTAATTATAACATGGAATTCATATGATTTTGGTACAAACCTATGAAAACTAGATTTCGCATAGAAGTTGTACAAACCTATGAAGCCTAATAAGTTTGTGATGCAATGTTGTACAATTGTTTTTTTAAAGAGAACCTTTAGTCTCAAATTTGACTATGTAAATGGGAAGAACTGGGCTCAAACCTACACTTGAAAGACTTCCCATTTAAAAACCTCACACTTTTAATTTTGATACATTTTTTCAAATGCAAGAACCTCTAGGCTTGGTTTAAAACTAGGCCCCTCATTCCATGTAAACATTACACATTCCCTTATGCTAAATATTTTTTGGATAGAAAGTTTTATATCAAATTAAAATTGGGGTCTATATAGGTAATGGAGTTCAATAATTAGTAAAAATAATATTTAACTTTGAAATTGAGCCTACTTGTCAACTTAAAAAATAAAATCAACTTGTATATTTAAAGAACTTGCCCTTATTTTCAAGAATGTTTTTTCATGGTTTTGGTTTTGGTTTTGGGTTTGGATTTTGTAAAAGAAATATTATAATGTCCAATTCTTGTGCTAGTTCCACCAAAAAGATGTGAACCTAGGTTCAAGTCACAAAAATTTGATTTTGAACCCCTAGTTTAAACATTAGAAATTAGATAACATCAAAACATTGGTTCCAACCAGTGTTGGTCAGATACCACATTCTAGGGTTAATTCTAGGATATCAATAAAACATTTTATGTAAAAAATATAATAGATGGATATGCCATTTGAATTTTTTTAATAATTTATTTGTAGAGGTGGATATGGATTCTAATTTAATTTAGATCGTTCACCAAATATGAATTTGTTGGTTATAAAATTCAAACAAAGTATGGATACATACAAAGGTTATATAGATTCAAAGTCTATTTGATATGGATTTAGGTTTATTATAAATCCTTTCGTGGATATGAATTTCATTATGGGTACATGTAGAGGGTTATGCACATACAAAATCAATATGATCACCTTTTTTGTCCACTTGCCTAAAACACATTCCTAAACTATAAACTGTAATGATTTGTGGGGGAATTGAACCCTGGTTTTCAAAAGAACTCAGCCCATTAGAATGCAAGTTGCTTACCCCGCCAACACCCCAAACCCCATCCCAATAATCCCATGCAAAAACCCATATAGAAACCCAATAGCTTGCCATCCCATAATATCCAAGCTATAAGCTACAACAAAACTACAATTTATTACATATTCCAACCAAATTATTACATGCTACAACCAAACTACTACATATTGCAACCAAATTATT
>Ga0116229_10004059_pt1 | contig 24021 bp, 19 predicted proteins | sample S1TSphgellanicum_3_FD_87313 | JGI IMG/M metagenome (GOLD analysis project Ga0116229, IMG submission 87313) | Host-associated microbial communities from peat moss isolated from Minnesota, USA - S1T2_Fc - Sphagnum magellanicum MG | ecosystem: Host-associated > Plants > Peat moss > Unclassified...
AAAGCAGGCCCACAGACAGGGTGCATTATTTCGCAGCAACATCCGTGTTGAAAAATTTGCACATTTGGGGCCCAAGTTGGGGGGCCCATAGCAAACCAGCTCCCACCAGAGCCCCATCCACTAGATGGCCTTTGTAACCCTTTCTAGAAGAAATAGGCCCTCTATATAGGTAGGTAGGTAGGAAAATAGGTGACCACAAGGTAAGTACATGGTTTATACATAGGTAAGTGGGCTGTTCTTTCCGAATAAGGGCCTCATTTCCAAATAAGGGCCCTTATTCGGAAAGAAGGTTCTGCTTCAGGGCCCACTTAAAAATAAATAAGGGTGTCACTTCTGAATAGCTTAAGGGCCCACTTAATATAAGGCCTCTTTTTTCCAAATGGATTCGTTTCAGTTTCAGCGCCCACTTAGAGGGCCTCTTTTTCCTAATGGGTTTCAGGGCCTTCCACTTAGGGCCTCGTTTCTGAATAGGTAGCTTCAGGGCCCACTTTTAAGGCCTCCTTTTCCTTCAGGGTCCAGTTTCCGTCTTCGTTTCCGGGGGTGCGCGCTGCTGGTGCTGCGCCGGGCGCGGACCTATACTGACAGCTACAAGCGTCTCCAGCGATGGCGGAGAGCGTTTGACTTTGTTGTCGCGCGGGGAGGCCAAATTGTGACGGAAGTTTTGTTCCGTCTTTCGTCTTTTTTTCCACCTTCTGCTCCTCAAGCTCCAGCAGCAGCAAATAGGCATGCGTCGTGAATTTTTTTCCGAGAGAAAATGCTTATTACTAAGCATGCATCGTGAAGACTTGTGGAAGAGAAAATGCTGTTGGAAATTTGACAAAGGTGGAGCTTGGAGTCGAGGACGTGGTGAGGAAATAGCATCTGCTGGTGATGATGTTGTTTTTGCCTCTCCTCCTCCTCCTCCTTCGTGCCTGGTTTTTGCGGCCATTTCTATGGATTGTTTGTTCTTAGACTTGCTAGGTTGATTTGCTTGTGAGAAGAGCAGTAGTATCTAGTAGTGGCTCGTGATCGAAATGGAGGCCAAGATGGATGCGTACAAGCTGGAGTACATGAAAATGGGGATGCAGTATCTTCTAGCCTTTCCGATGCAGATCGCGGAGCAAGTGAGACAAGGAGTGGAAGAAACCGATTCTTTCAAACAAGAGTGCGCGGACATGAACAAGAAAGTGGAAACAGTGCTGCAATTGCTACGACAAGCTGCTCGTGTTTATTCCAGTAGTAGTACAACAACAACAAAGCTGCAGCAGTCATCACCGCGCGGGGGGTTGCAGCTTTATGAACGGCCAACCAGAAGCATCATGCTGCAGGTAACAAAAGCGTTGTATCGAGCGCTGGTGCTTGTAAGGAAGTGTAAGAAGATCGGCATTCTAATGATGGTCATCTCTTCTATCACAAACACAACAGCAGATTTCAGAAAAGCGAACCTGTCGCTAGGGAGTTCCATTGCTGATATCACATGGCTTCTTAGCATCTCCGCATACGGAGAAGACCGTCCAGAGTTTTCAGGGATACCTCCAATTGCATCTGCAGATCCTGTTCTTGGCACAGTCTGGGAGCAAGTGTCCATTGTGCAGTTTGGAACTCCAGACAAGAAGGCGGAGGCAGCTGATTATCTCGGTACATGTGCCAAGGGCAATCAACGGTATGTGAAGATCATTGTCCGGGAAGAAGGTGTGCCTCCTCTGCTTCGCTTGCTGAAAGAAGGCACACTTTCAGGGCAAGAAGCAGCTGCCAGAGCTCTAGGGCAGCTGGCCAGAGACCCAGGACGAATAAAATCCATGGTAAAGGATGGTGCACCAGCTGCTTTTGTACATGTTCTAGGCAACCATGCCACCTCTATGAAAGTTCAGGTTGGTATATTAGTACCCATCTACTTGATAAGCACAAAGTCACCTTCTGTCTCTGCTTTAGTCTTTGGGAACTTTCTCATGGGGCAAATTCTACATTCTTTTCAGTGTATGAGCTCAGCTTTTCTTCCATTTTTTTGGCCTTGAGCACAGATCGAAGTTGCAAGGGCTATTTCACTGTTTGCTTCTCAGGATGAAGAAGTGCAAAACGAGTTGGCATTGCTGGGTGCAATCAGATTACTTGTCGCATTGTTAGCACATGATCTTATTGATGACAAAGCATTGAAGGTGACCAACAACAAGAGTCCAAGCTTTCACTCCATTGTGCAGTCTCTTGGTGAGCAAAGAGTTCAGGGAGATGGAGCTTGTGACTCAGGGCACGCTAGCACACAAGATCTAACTGGTCAGACAGGGAATCACTTGGACACAGATCTAGAACCTGCTCCAGTAGGGTTGGAACCAGGGTCTGTTGTCACCCATGGAAGAAGGTCCACAACATACTGTCAGAGTACTAGACAAACCTCTGCCCTTCACCAAGGAAATCAGAATCCCCAAGACAAGCTGGAGGACCCTGAAATCAAACTCATGCTCAAGGCTGAGGTGGCACATGCATTGTGGAAGCTTGCAGCAAATAATGTCAACAACAGCAAGCTCATCACCGACACCTGTGCACTACTATGTTTCTCAAAACTGATTGAAACAGGCCAAAGAACAGTGAAGTACAACTCTATTATGGCCATCATGGAAATTACGGCAGCAGCGGAGAAGGACGGCAAACTCAGAAGGACAGCTTTCAGGGCAAACTCGGCAGCAGTAAAAGCTGTGGTGGAGTGTCTTCTGCAGGTACTTGAAGCAGACACAGACGAGCCCAATCTACAGGTATTTTTTCTCAGGAATATTTTTCCACTCTCATTCTAGTGAATATAGAACCTTCGACATTCACCATTCGCTATCACAGTAGAGGGAATTTGGGTCAAGTTTTTTTTATTACCATTGGAATTGTAGATCTCCTTATTTCTGACTCTCTGCAATTGCAAGAACTGCGATCCTTCAGTCTTAACAAACAATGCCGTTTCAGGCTTCCCTACTGCTTGGGAGTAGTCCTCCCATCAAAATGGGGTCTCTTGAGTCCTCAATCAAGACCAGAGACTTTTGCTTCAACCAGCAATTGGTTCTTAAACTGAGATCTTACTTCAATAATAAACTCTCTTGGTTCCATTAGGAATGATATATTATTTTATCAGGAAGATGTGACCTAAATGAACTCCACCTTTTTGGACATGGAAACATAAAATGGAGCGTAGATTCTTTTGTCCATTCTAAACCTCCCAGTGTTTTAGATTGTCTTCCTCCTATAGCGTTGTTCCTTGATTGCTTGGAATTATGTCAAAACTTCAGGACAAGAGATCCTCAACTATACAGAGATAGGAAGATCTGTTGGGTCCTAAAATCCAACAAGTATTGCACAGTGACTACAATTGTAGGAAGAGCTTCTAGGAGTTCCAGGGATCTTGAGTGAATGGAAAGCCAAACTTCTTTGTGTTCAGAAGAGGACCTGTTGTCTCTCCATTTTACATTCCTCTTCTCAATCTTCTTTCTCTGGTCCTTTAGTTGACCTAGATCACCTTAAGAGTTTTCAACGTCCTTTTATTATAACGTTCATGAATAAGTGTAGTAAACAATTTATTTTTGAATGTGGAGAGCCCTATATTTCTTCAGTTTTCTTTAAGCTTAGTTCTCTAGTAGGAATGTATGGGCTTCAAATCTTGCATAGTCAGAAATCCTTATACTTCATCATTCTTTTGATATAGTTCATAATATCTCCATTACTACTAAGTTGGGCACTGTCAATAGTCAGTTTTACAGGTTCTTGAGGCTTTGTAGTTTTAAAGTTTTCTTTATTTCTCAGAAGGTCAGTCTAATTGTTCTTTTGGAGAATAAAGGCTATCCTCTACAGATATTCTTAAAGAGGAGTAGAGCTTCTCCAATAAAGAGAACTTTGTTTTTGGAATTTGAGGATTTGGAATCTTCCAAATGATTTTGTATCTAGAGTCTTGTAACTGGTTCTTGTTAGTCTTGTGATTGGGCTTTGTTCATCTTCTCCCTTTGTCTATTGTAATCTGTTCTTTCTTCCTAATGTGCCTCCTCTTTTGTTTTGTTTTTGTTTTATCCCTCTGTTTTCTCTATGTTTTCCTTTCTTTGGTGTAAGGTTCTAGGCAGTATCATGGCTGAGTCTTCCTCTAGCTTCTGGACTTTCAACAGAAACTCAGTACACAGGCTATTGGTTACACTGGCCTATAGCACTTGTAGGGAGTTGGTGAAGTCAGTGGGTAAGTTGTGATAGATAAGTCACTATCACACATGATACTATTGATGGTCCTTGAACAAGTGAGAGAGACTGTCACCACTATTCAATACTAGTTTTATTTTTCTTTTTTTCCTAGTTCATCTCTTCTGTGTTTCTCTTCTTCCTGATGCTTCAGTCCTTATCTGGGAGTTTTTCTTTCACTTAAAAGGAATTTTTCTTCACCTGATCCCGGTTTCCTTAATTGTGAGTATGGAGATTTCATGATATTCATGAGATTTTCTTTTCTCCTTATTTCTGAGCTGAGTTGTTGTTCTTTTCTTGAAACTTTCAAGAGTTCTCTCATGCCAGAATGAGAAACAAATGTATGCAGAGTCTGTTCACAACCTCATCATGGATGGTGGTCTCCTGCCCTTCTAATTATGGACATAGACTGTGAATGAGACTGCTGCTCATGTCTTTTGTTAATTTGTCTCTGACTGTGCAGGCACCATGTGCAAAAGCTCTGGGCAGCTTGGCACACATCTTTCCAGCACGAGACAGAGCGCAAATCACCGCCCTGACTAGAGCACTTGGAAGTGAGAATTCCAAGGTAGCAGCAGAGTGTGCTATTGCCCTTAGCAAGTTTGCTAATAAAGAAAACTACTTGCACATAGAGCACTCCAAAACTATACTTGAACAAGGGGCAACTGACAACTTGGTTCAGCTGGTTAGTTTCGGAGACGAAGGAGATGCAAATGGGAAGATTCATGCACTGCAACTGCTCTGTTTCTTGTCACTGCATGCTGCAACTAGCAATGATGCTCTAGCTGCAACGTTACCAGCATTGCTCACGGTCAGTCGCAGCCCCCTCCTTACAAAGCATGAGAACATTCGACCACTTGTAATGAATGCCATCTCAAAGTTGAAGCGTTATCAATCGGGGAGCTCTCACGGTAGGGCAACTTATGTACCCTAGATTCACCACTCCACAGCCATGTTGCCAGTTCTGCACATATTCTCTTGTTTGAAAATCCAGTGGTAGTCCTCATGAAGAGAGACCATTTAGCATATTCTACAATTAGAAACTGATTTATGTGAGGTCCATAGTCCTGGCCTCTACATCCATGAGAAATCAGCAAAGCTACATTCAGGAGAGATCCTGCCCTTCACCATGAGCTTCTCAGGGTTTTCAAATGCATGTGATGGATGCATAGAAGATTGTGAGGTCTAGAAAAGAGTTTACAAAGTGGCCTAATGATGTCTCCCAAGTGCCAGTTATGTCAGATAATGGCTATTGGTCAGACCATGGCCACTTGCCACCCCTCTGGGTACTCCAATACATGGAATGTACTCTTGTCCAGTCTTGCATGGGCAAATGTGTTCTACTTTTGTGGACATCTGCCATTTTGAAGTCCTTTTTGACACACTAAAAAGAATTTCACATTAACATAACAACTCATAGGAGTCTCACTCCCTGATGGGGATTCTTGACCTAATATTTGGCCATGAGTAGGGGAAGGAGCATGTCCAGAGGGTGTTATGTGTAGGTGTTAACACCCATGGGTGCGGACATATTCAAATAAGGTGTTTAGGTGATGCATAGTCGAGACTAGCCCCACATTTTAAGAATGCCTGCACCCATGGGCATTAACCCAACATAAAGCACAAGTCCAATTTGAGAAGTTCCATCACAACAGTTCTTCGGCTTTCCAATAGATAGAACAGAAAGCTTCAAGTGAATCAATTTGTTGCCAATTGTTGTCATCCAAGGACATAAAAACAGTGGAAAATGAGAGAACTCACTGACACACACTCTCATGTGTTCTAGTTGTGTACCAAGGGTAAGAATGAAAACCAGAACTTCGCTTCTTATGAAAAAAATTGCAAAGAACCGTTACATATAATGAAGACTCAAATCATAAATGGAGACGCTGTATAATGCCACAGGTGTTCAAATCCTTTGTTTCTAAGGGGAGGTCACATATGAATGAACAAACAAACAAGTTATTTGAGTGGCTGGTCTCATCAGAGTGTCCAGGGCAAAGAACAAAAGCAAGAAAAGCACCCTTGTTGTTGTTGCTTACCTTCAGAGGACTGCTTTCCTCTTGGCAACAGGAGAGTACAAAAGATATGCTTTGGAATGGGGGTTGGGTGTGCAAAATAAAGAAAAGAAAATGAACCCATTGCAACAGCAACCTTCATAGTCTGGCAGCAACAGCAACCAAAAATCCCAAGGTTCTCTTTACTCTTGTCATACTCCTGTGGGTCATAGAACCTTTCTCCTCCAGCAGAGGAGTGTAAGGAGGAGCAGTGACAGCAGCAAGGACATGAACAGAATTGCAGCAAACTCTCTTCTTGGGGAGGTTCACTCCAGTAGAACTCAGCTTGAACAAAGTCTTGATAAAATGTCAAATGATCTCAAAAGCCAAAAGTGGTAGCTGAAATGTCTGTACAATATATATTGCAAGTAACTGTTCTTTTGCACAATGATCTGTTTTTTGTTAATAGAGAGGATTGATTGCTGGTCACCAATGATGCCATTGGAGACTGACCACAAATCCAGATACAATATCACTTTGTCAGACATATCCAGACACATCCAGACATGCATGCGTGCGGCAAAATCTGTTGACCAAATAATATGTAAATAACCAAGCTCCAAGGAAATACCAGAGACGTGAGTATAGTAGGGTATATGAAGTTGATCAAACATAACTAGCCCCTTCACTTCAACTAGAAGCAAATAGGTGACATGGGTCTTCTTCATTTACAAGATCTAAAAAGAACTGGAGTCTGTTAAGGGTGTTGACAGTGGGATTCGAACCCACGCCCTTTCGGACCAGAACCTTAATCTGGCGCCTTAGACCAACTCGGCCATGTCAACTCCACGGCTGGAACTCATGAAAATATATATTTTATCCTTTGAATTAGTTTTTGAAAGGACTCTGCAACATAACAGACGCCGCTTACTGACATGCAGTTAAGTCTAGAATTCTTTCACAATGGGGTAAAGGTTTTTATTTTAAAGAATAACTAACTAACAAGTATTATTTGAAAATCAACTGTTGTTGGAGGTTTTTAAATGCCAGAAGTAGGAAAAGAAAAAAGAAAAAGAAGTGAAACTTGTCAGATTTCGGTGTTTTGTTTTTAGTATAAAGCCAAAAATATAGAAGGTTGATTAAAGATTTGTACTTCATATCTAGTTTTATAGCCAGATTTGGCAAAATCTTCCTAGAGCTAAATTAGTGCCACTTTGCCTCTAAAAGAAACTTCCTTAAAACAACTCTGACAAGTAGGTTATTATTATATACGGTGAAAATTGTTATATATGACTCGGATTCCATCATACCCACCCATCCAAGGTTTTTTTTTCAACTTTCTAACATAGCATTAGCTGCAAAGATCTCAATCTCAAGAGGGATCTCACATTAAAATGGCAATGGGTTCCTAGAACCTATATACACATTTTCAAATTATATACAAACACTCCTACCAAGCCGAAGGCAGAGGGAAATTGTGGCAAAACTTTTTCCAAAAAACAAAATTCTCAAAATTTGGAGATTTCTTCTGCCAAAAGGATGGGAAATAATTACACTATGTTGAGTTTATGAACACTGTTACTGGCCCCAATTTCAGGTTGTGGTTCAAGAGGCTCTTGAAGCATCTCCTGCGGTGCTCAGTATGTGACCTTGCAAAAATATTTCTCACATCCAAGTTTTGTTTTTATTTCCCCAACCCCACCCATAATGCTAAAATTTGTACTACAAATAGGTGGGAGACTACTAATAACAAACCAGCTGGACGACTCATTATGATGAGCCGATCAGAAACAGCGAGCAGCAGTCTGCTGTACCAAAACCATTTTGCTGGGCTAGGCCAAACTGGCATGTTTTTACTTCATCCAATTTCATACTGAGCACTGGTGGAGTTGCTCTTACCTATTATTACATAAACTAACAGGTGGATTCAATTTTAGAGCAATGGGCATATCACACAAATGCCCATAAGATGCTTCCAGAAAACTCATATTTCCAGAAATTATTTGTCTAGACAGCTGCTTCAGATTTTGATTGAAACAACAGATCAGTTTGTCATTTAAACTGTATGGCGCTCAAAACTCTCCCGAGGCCTAGATCAATTTGTTAAGGTGCCCTGATTTCTTATCTCTGGTCTTGAACTTCGAGTCCAATAGTACTCAATACAGTACATGTGCTCTTCAAAACCTCAACCTGTGTGCAAAGACTTTGAGGCTCTTGCCCCTCCACGTAAAGCACTGTATATATGTAAGGCACCACAGAATACTGCAATGTAATCATTTAATGATCCTATCACTCGTGCTGCAATTAGGCTACCTTGATTTGTCAAGGACTTAAAAATTATATGTGCAAGAGGTAAACTGCTTCTTTGAAGTACATTGATGCACACAAAGCTAGTACTTTGAGATATATAAGCTATGCAGGATGTTGCCAGAGATGTCATAGAAGTCCATGTGGAACAAGGAGGGTGCCATGGAAACAGCTGCAAATCCCTGGCCATCATAGTAGAACTGGAGCCCTGTGTCTTTGTCCTGGTTGGTGCCACGGCCTCTCCAAGCCTTTGAGCCTCCTCCACTGGTTAAGAAATGTAATGAACTGCAAACATTGAAAATCCATCTATGAGACAGATCACTACTCCAACTGAGCTGGACAAATTGTAGCTGCATCCATATTTTTAAAGGGAATTGAGAACTTGATTGTGATGACAACAAGATGTACTTTCACAGCTGAAGCTCATTTCTTTCATGATCAACAACACACAGAAATATTCTGACTATTGCATGAATATATGATAAATGCAACTATCTGAGAAACAGGGATGTAACTAGCTGCTCAAGAAGTAAACCATTGTGATATGACCCAATCAGAATACTAAGTCTGTTATATTAAGTGAATTGTAAACAGTGATGCATGTCCATTTTATGGAACTTTGGTCCTTTTGTGACTAGACCTCTTCTGACAGGAGATGCAGAAGCAATACCTGTCAGAGCGCTTAATGGATTGCAGACAGTGATCATGACCATTGATGTACATGTCCACGCCATTAGCCTGAAGATCAGCCAATCCAATATCATAGTCATGTAAATATCATTGAAGTTCGGAATATATAAAATTATTCACTTGAGAAGAAACATTCTTCCTGTTTCTATCAACTGCAGTGAAGAAGAAATAGGACCACAGACCTCAAGGATAGGCAGCACTTCAGTAAGGAGCTCGTGAGTTTCACCATGTTTGCCAACACTCCGCATGGTATGGTGACCAACCACAATCTTCCACTTAGCCTTGGATGTCTCCAAAGCATCTGTCAGGTTCTGTCGCAAAAAGACACAAAAAAGGCATCATTCATTCTCTTAAAAATTGGCCGCCATGGTTGCCAATTTCATAAGATAGTACTCTTTTCAAGTGCCAAAAAATGCAAATGTTTCAGCAACTTACCATGAGCTCATGAGCTATATAATCTTCATGAGAGATTGGTAGCTGCCATATATAATCCTTATTGTTCTCCACCCAGTAAGATTCCACAAATGGGTTGGTGTCAATGAAGAAAAACTCCACACCAGTAGTTTCCCCTGTGAACAGACCAAAATCAGAACAGTCATGTTACACAGCTCTGAAGTGTTTGCAACCTGAACTGCTAACCTCCCTCCATGAAGCTTGTGAGATAAGCTGACATAAGCTGGTTGAAGACAAAATGCAAACAAAACTCCACACTTCCTCTTAAGTCAGGCTGAAACTTTTGACACTGAAGATAAATGTCCACTGCAACTGAGGAGCAAGAAAAACAGAGAAAACTTGGATCATACTAAATTGAAAATAATTTTTCACTTCCATGGCCACAAATACAGCAACCTAACTAGAAGGCCATTGCTACCTTGATCTGACAAGCCAAGATCATGTTTAAGTTGAAAGGTAGTACTGCAGAACCAGCGGGAGTCACGGAGAGTGAGTTCTTTGGCAAGCTGTGCTGTCGCATTGCCACGATAGTCATGATTCCCCAACACTGAGGACACATTCACACAACTTTTATGAGTTCTCAACGGCAATACATTTGCAGCAGCAACAAGCCCCAAGTCTCATGCATAAGATCTGAAAAGTATAAATGGAGCATTCATACTTTAAAAAAATCTTGACATGAATATGCAAGCAAAGGGGAATCATTTGTTGCACCTGAGTACCAAGTTGTTTGCAGACTCTCCTGAGTGTAAACATCTGAGAAAGATGTGGTGAATTGTGTATCATCAGGTCCCGTCAATCCACTTTCATAGAAGTTGTCCCCAGTTGATATGACATAATCAATGTTGAGTTTGCTTCCCACTATACCCATCTGTGATGATAAAGATATATCCTTTAGCAGGTGACAAAACAGCTCAAGAAAGATCCAAAGTCACATTTTCTTCTAATGTGCAAAAGCTGCATTTTGAAACACATCTTTTTTCTCAGACTGACCTGCTTGGCAACAAGTGTTTGATTGAATAATCCATCTCGGCCCCAATCACCAACCACCAAAAAATTCAATGGAGCTGCAGTTTGCAGAATATTATAACTTCTCCCTGAAAGCAAGATCAAATATACAGCTGAAAATGTAAGCATGAGAACACCGAATATCAGCCAACCACGGCTGCACCATTCCCGGCTTCGTAGCTGAAACTGCAACCTTGGCTGAACCTGCAACATGAATGAAACCAATCAAGATTGTGACAAATCTAGAAACCAGGTCACAAAACCTAAGGAAGTTCTTCTACTTGTATACAACTACTGACAAAACTCATAGCACTGCAGCAAAAATCTTAGAATAGTTTGAACACAAATTAGTGCCTAAAAATGAGATCCTGCAACTTTGCCCACTGCCGCAGTGTTTAATGGTGAGTCTGTATGCAGTTTCCTAAAGATACTCAAGGTAGTCAATCCATTGTATGTTTTCTTCTCATTGCCCAATGCAAAACCCTTGCACTCTTTCAAAGTGCAAAACACACAATCTCTGAAATTTTAGGTTCAAAACATGCAACAAGCTCTTATTGACCACCACAGCCGAACAAGAAATTCAGGCACTTGACATGCTATTTTTTGTGGATAATGGTTCAAGCAAAGGAAATATATATAGGTGAATTGTGCAGTGGGGGAAGAGGAGGACTTGTTCTCACTAACTATCAAAGCTCAGCTTTTGCACTAACCTCGGCAGAAAGAAGCCCAACTTGAAGAGAACCATCCTCCCCTGCATCATCTCCATTAGAATTGGGCTCCCTCATAACGATTCCCTGCTGCAACTGCTGCTCCATCATCCCTGCAAAAAGCTAATTGACCTAATTATGAACTCTCCACTGCCCTAACAAAGGAAACCCAGTGACAACAACCATCCACAAAAGGCAACAAAGAAGCTCTGTGATCTTCTGAATTGGGACTCTACTTAACCAACTTGGAGACTTGTGATATTATATTTGCCTTAAAGATGATGATCATCACTTTGTCAAGGAACTAGGAAGAAGCACAGAATCTCACATGAGAGATTAGTGAAAAGGAGGTACAGATCCATACCCTCAAAGCATGAAGAAGAAGACTTAGTCCTGAAGGGAATGGGTGGGTGGATTTTCTGCAAAAGCTTAAGAACCAATCCAAACAACAGCAAAGCCCCTGGACACAAGCAACCGGTGTAAACTACGACAACAACACGACAACACTTGACTGCGGCAGCTTGGATTTACGTTCGGCATCAATGGATTCTTAAGGATTTCTTACGAAGATATTCTTCGAAGCCGCTATGCTTGCCATGTGACGCTACGGGGAAACGAAGGAAGCACGCGAAGCAAGAACGCAAGCACGCACGCACGGAGTAGACGGACGTCCAATGGACGCGGACGTCCGCGGGAGAGAACTGCAAGCGACGAGAATTACGATACCTACGGACGGAAGAGACCGGGGATTAGTGAATTTTGCGTTGGAGAAGACGAGTGGGTTAGTGAGTTAGAAGTTTCTGTAATCAAGTTTTCGAGAGAGGATTAGTGAGTAGGATTAGTGCGTGTGTTTGCAAAGCTAGAACAGCAAAGGAAGGGGGGGGAGGGCGGGGAGGGCTGGATCAGTGAGTTTTGGCAGTTTATTTTGAAGTAGTTCGGGGAGAGGATTAGTGAGTCTTTGGAAGTTGTTTGGCTAGTGAGGATTAGTGAGTTTGAAAGTTCGCGAAGAAGCGTTTCAGTAAGTTCAGATTTGGCTAAAGTTTAAGTACTGACCAGGATTAGTGAGTTTGTGTGCTAGAGGCGGAGTGGGTTTAGTGAGGTCGCTTAATACGGGAATCGGATTAGTAAGTTTGCGTGCGAGAATCGGGAGTGGGTTAGTGAGGTAGGTATTGTTGGAGAAATTGGGATATTCTATGGGAGATTCTGTGCCGCTAAATTTGTCGGTCGGAGTGTTTAGCGGAGGTTGGGTCCAAACTGCAAACGTACTGGCCTACCTATTTTTTTAGGGGGGGACTCTAACTGGCCTGCTTACAGCCAATAAATAAGTGCCACGTCAGCAATTTTAAATTTTTTTAATCCCTGGAATATTTTAACTGCTATCTAGGTTATATTTGGACCTAAGTTATGTTCATAAACACTAGCGCCATCAGCAGCCTTTTTCTTTTTTTCTTTTTTTTTTGGGATGGCTAAAATTAGTGATTTGGCTAAATCAAAATTCAAAATGGCTAAAAAAAATTGTGTTTTTGGGGGTTTTTTTTAGTGGCCACATTTCAACAGTTTTTTTTAGGCATGTTTTTCTCTATTTGGGTTTCTAGCATGTAGCCAAAAATGTGAAGGATTCTTTAAACATTTTTTTAAAAAACTTTCATATCATGTTCATAGCCAAATTTGGCTAAACTGTATGATGGATGATTGCCACAGTTCAGCTACATCACAAAGGTGAGGGGAAAAAACCCTGATGGCCAGAGTGAACCAGCAACCCACCAGCACAGCACCATGGTGGACATGAAACCACTTTTTCATTGTATTCTTGTCCCATAGCTAACCCATGGTGGTTAGCTATGTACTAACCATCCACATGAAATGTATATTGATTTAAATTAAATTTGACATTGACGTAAATAATCATGAATTATTGAAAACCATATGAAAACATAAGAAAAAATTGAAATAATTGATCATCACTCGTAGTATGCAAGAGCACAAAGCTCAAATCAAATGTGGCATGGGTTCAACCCTTTTCTAAGACCAATGCCCAATTAAAAAATATTTCATCAATTTTTTTTATTGCATTTGAAACATGACAAATCTTTTTAAGTATAGTTGGTATCCCATATTTTCAGAGTAAAGATGTAACTTCTTGAAGGAATGTTCCAAAATCCTTGTTCAATTGCCCTCATTTCTTTGGGCAAGTTGTTAGGTGTGTTAATTTAGTTGCTTGTTTAAGTCCCATTAATTACGGATAAATTGGGTTAGTTTAGTTTTATCTTCAACCAGTTTAGGTGTGATGAAGTTCAAGATATTATATGGTTGGGATATAATCCAAGTTTGTGCGATCTCAAATCATTTTTGGTGATTTGAGATTTCAAAACACATGTTTGTTATCTTATAAGTTTTTTTTAATGTTATGCAAATTTCTTTTGCAAATTTTATTGGGCTTAGCTTCATGTTTTCTAGACCATGATTCTTGTGTTGTTGCACACAAGTCACATTTTGAATCATCAAAAGTGTGACTTCTTGAGTTTTGTGCAACTCTAAAAGTTTAGTTGTTTACACAAGGTTATTTGCAACAAGTGTTGGGGAATAAGTTTATTTTTAACATGTGTGGGTTTGTTTTAGTTTTATTGTTTGGTCTAGTTTTGTGTTATGATGCAACTAGGCTAGGTGTTTTTATGAATTGGGTTTATATTTTGCGTTTTGCACATGGACTAGTTTGTTTACGAGCTTTGCTTGGATGTTATGTGGCATGTTGGTCGTGTATTTGTTTATGAAGTGGCAATCGGTAGGAGTCATAGTTAAAGGGTGCTTCTTAAATTGCTTCTTGAGATAATAAAGAGTCATTTGGAGACTTCTGATTTTATATTTGTTTTTGGTTTTTAAACTCCTTTAGAAGTTGAACCTTAGAGAGGGCCTAGACCTTATAATTTGTTGTGTGAAGGAAAGGAAAAGAAGAAAAAGAAAACCATCAAGGAAGAGGCCCTTGCTTCTATCATGGTGGCTTCCTTCCTTTTTATTATCGTTTTCTTTCTTTCTTTCTCCTTATTTTTATTTCCATGTTCTTTTTCACCCTTCTTGTTAAAACTACCTACATGCCCAATAACAAAGCAATTACAATAGCAATAGAAGGAGCAAAAAAAGGGGTTCACTATAAGGAAGTGACAATGGGGGAATTGAACTCCATCACCATCACCATTGTGCATTGAAAAATTATGCATTGTTCCAAACCTCCAACCTTGGAGGTTTGACTCATTTTGGAGGTTTGGATGTTTCAGACTAAGCTTAAGATAAAGAGGTTTGGGGGATCCAATCCCAACTTCTCATTTTATTTTATTTTTCAAACCAAGAGGTCAAGTTCATCTTACCTATAGGTGAAAATTGATTTGGTGGTAGGTTAAATTTTGGACAAATGGGTGCCTATGACCATACATGTCATCATAGCACAATGAAGTGATGTGAGATAGGAAAAAAAAAGTTTGTGAGAACATGTAAAATGTATGGGATACATTGGGATGCATTTTTTTGGGATTTGCAAATGACTTTAAAGGTCACCCTATTTTAGGAATATATGATGGCCACTTCCTTGTAATGTTTTTTGATTTCTTTCCAATGAAGCAAATAATGATCAAATTGAAAGAGATTTGGCCCTTCAAATCTTACATTGAAGAGATGTTGGGTGATTATTTACTTTTATGATAAACCTTGGGTTCTATTTTTAGAAATAAATTGGAATTATCTGAACTTCAATATAAATATAATCAAGAATCTAGTTTCAAGTCTAGTTCTTCAAAAGATTTTTTTCAATTCCCATTCAAGTTTTGAATCTGAAAATTAATCATGGTTTGGATCCATTTCCAAACCCTATTGGTTTCAATCCTTCTTATTTTGAAATAGATATTTTGGTTCTAGTTATGGTTATGGTTCCACACAAAAATATAACTACAATTTTGATTTTGGGTTCAATTTTTCTTTAAAACCTAGTTCACAAATCTAATCATGGTTTGAATCCAATTCTTTTTGTACTTCATTGATTGTTGAAGCTTGAAATTTAAGTGTTAAAACATTGAAGGTTAATGTGATGGTGATATTTATTTGGTGGTTGTGATGCATCAATTTGGGCATCTTTGGTTAGAATGCATCATGGGTTTTATGTTTACTCATGTTGTTTGACCCATTTTTTGGTTTGGTTTTTATATGCACCGTGGAAAATTGTGCATGCATTATGATTTGTGAGGTGTAATTTTCAATTTCAATTTTCCATTCCTATATATAAGAAGGCATGGTTTGTGAATGATGGGATTTCAATAATAATGAGGATGACACGTGAAGAATTGGAGATTTGGGGGGCACTTCTAAAAGAGTGGAAGGTTTTATTTTTGTGTGAAAAAATCTTTCTCAATCATGAGTTTGAATGGTGGAAGTTTTGAAGCTACTATTGTTGTGATAATTTGATCGATGTGTGAACCAATGGACAATTTGCGAGTAAAGCATGAGTGAATAGTAATAGGCATAAGGGATATATGGGAATTAAGGGTGATGATATTGATGGGAGAATTGTGGCATAAAAATTCCACAACTTGAGGATGTAGTGGCCTTGGATCTTATAAAAAGATAACAAAGCAAAATTTGAATATGGGAATGAACATTGCAAGAAAAATAAAAGGGATTGCACAACAATCAAACATAGGAATATCAACTTGAATTGTGTGCATTTTCTTAAAAGATATAAAATTATATATTTAAAATTTTTAGCATTTATTAGTCTTAAGTTTTAGTAGGTCATGTCATGGGTCGAAAGTTTTAGTCATTCTTCACCTTTCCTAAATTGTTGTGATGTGTTTCATAATCATGGAAATCAATGTGTCATCATGTTCTACAGTTTTTTTTTTTGGTGATACAACTAATTGGCTACATGTTTTTTGGAAGGGCAAAAGGTAGAACTTACAAGTGAAAAACATTCATGTTTGTTAATTATTTTGCAAATTGCTTCTTAATTCAAAAAACAAGTTCATAACCATCACGAATATGAGATATGGCAAGGTTCTTTATATTAAATAACCATTGTATATAAGTATCATATTTTTGGTTAAAAGAAAATTAGTTTCATAAGAAACTTTCATTTTTGAATTTTACAAAAAAAAAAAAAAACAAACAAACAAACAAGACAATTTTTTTCCCCCCATTTTTCTCAAAAAATTGAAGTTTTTTTTACTTCCAATTTTCCTTGAAAAGAAAAAAAGAAAAAAAAGGTCTTTTTTCAAATCAAATAACCATTCAACATTAGCAATTTCTCTTTAAAATACCAAGAAGGAATTTTGTTTTGAAACAATATGTGTCATTTTCTATTGGGATCTTCCATTTTGTAATCTCTCTTTAAAATTATTTTTTTTCATAACACCCATTGGGTAAGTTTAATAAAAAAATTATCCTTCAACTTTTCAGAAACAAAACAACTATTGCACTTCATAATGTGCCATGCCACAACACCAACAAGCTTTAACATAAGTGTAAGATTCATCTTACTTTTAAGCATAGGTGTAATATTTGTCCTCTTTCCTATGAAGGATATTCAAATACATAGGTGCCCTCCAATGAAATATGATTTTTTTGTGCTTATTGAACCAATATGTTGAATTTCATCCAAACTCAAAAACCAAAAAAAAAAGACATTGGCAAACCTAGATGTTGAATTATAATTCAAAATCTATCATCCTAAACATGAAAACAACATCATGTAGACCAATACATGATCTTTCAAACAATAGGATGTCTCAAATTATATGATCTAACAAAACAAATTGATCATGATTTTATGAGTATATATAGCCTTTAGCAATAGTTTGTTAGGCTACCTATAGTTTTTTCTTATTTTTGGGTGAATATTTCTATCAATAGTGGGTATTTGTTGAGTTTTGGCCAAGTATATACATATATAATTGAGAAGGTCAAAATTTCAAAGCCCCACCCCCACTCTTGGGCCCTACTCAACATATAATATTTTTTTAGTACCCACCCTCACCCTTGGAACTAAGTGTAACCACAATCATCTTAATAAGAAAATCCAAATAGGCAATTTGTCAAACATTTTGATTCATACCCTTACTTGACATTAATTAATTAATTGTCAAAATTTTGGATTCATACCTAAATAGATAATTGCCTAGTTATTTGTAAAAACTCAAATTTATATCTCTCACCTTATACTTGGTAGGGATCACATTACCTAGTTTAAGGTTCATTTCTTTTCATTTACAATTGTAGCTTGAAAAACAACAATTTTTTTTTGTATATCTTTGTCAACTTTTCTATTTTGTTATCTTCATTGTTTTCTTTGAATGTGACTTTATGAAGGTTTGTCATTTTTGTCTAGCTCATGAATATGAGGGAACGCCAGTCAATGGAACTCATAAGTTATCACACCACCTTCAAAATTTGGAAGAATATGAAAAAGGTAAATGTTTTTTTTTCACACTCACTTTTTTTTTCATTTGCAATAATTCTTTGCATTCAAATGTGAGAGCATGCAAAGTTTGAGTGTTAAAGTTTTGTGTGATTTTGATTTTTTAAAAATTTTGTGTAGTTTCAAGTATTTTCAAGTTCTATGTGCTTTTGAATTCTATATGCTTTCAAGCTTTTGTGTTAGGTATTTGAAGATTGTAACTTTAAATTGAGTGCGGATGAGCTCAAACGAACCGAAATTGATGTCAAAACGTCAACTTTTCTGCAATTCTTGTTACATTTGTCTATGTGGTGCCACTTTAATGGCATGTGAATCATGGAAAGTTGTGTTTATTGAATAATACAGATATTGAAAAATCTAAAATGAATATATATTTTTTAAAATATCAAAGTTCAGTTTGAATAAAAGATGTTTAACAACTTCATTCAATGATATTACTTTCATAAATGGACCTTTAATTTTCATATTACAATTTATTTCATCCTCAAACTTTTTATAGTATTAAGGTACTATTAAACACATCTAAAAAGCACTCAAATTTTTTTATTTTTTCGATTTTGTGTTTTAAAAAAATTATGGTTTAAAAAAAAGTTCATGAGTCCTTTTCGACATGTAAATGTGATGCAATGTATATGTTGTTTAAAGAAAGCTTGTAGCTTATAACATTAAAAAAAAAACTTGAAAATGTTAACATGTTTTGGTATGATTTGAAATTATGACAAATTTTCAAGACGAAACATAAAATTTGGCAAAATTTGTGCACTTTCAAAAATTCATATTTTTCCAAATTTGATTGTTAAAAAAAAATGGCATATTGGGGCAACTATAAATACAATATATAAAGTTTCAAAACATTTCATTTGAAAACTCATCTTTAAGAAAACATGTTTTTTGGGGAAAATGACCCCAAAAAGGATAATAATCTTAAATGCAAAGTAAACACATTGGTTCATTATATGTCGTTTGGACCCAATTTGCAACATTTACACACTAACTCTACAATATATTTACACACTATCTTTTCAATCACCTTGCATTAATTAAGCTCAAAGAGGTTGTAGTGTAGCTCCAAAGCTTTTGATTGCAATGTTTTTGTGGGATATTGGATTTGTCATAAGGTGACAACCAAGTTTGATGTATATAACTCTATTGAATTCTTCATGTGGATTTTTGTTCTTTCATTCTTTCTAAAAGTTGGTATAACTTGTTACTTTCTCCTTTTTACAAATTGTTTGACAATAAGTTAAAATGACCTTTTCAAGTCAAGTGAACTTAAAGGATGTGAAATTTGACTTCCATTTTCCCTTGTTAAATTTTGTAGGTTGTGTTAGTAATAGTAACGTTGACAAGTTGCAAGTGGTTGGAGTTGTGGAAGGATTTCTTACTATTGATGAGGCTTACTTGATTGAAGTGCCCATGGAGGAATTGAAGAAACAACAATTTGCTTAAAATCTTCATAGATGCAACTTGTTGACATGGGCATCTTTAAAGGTGAATAACAACAAACTAGCATACCTTGAGCAATGTTAATCAAATCATGAAATGCTTAGCTTTGTGCACCAAATGTCACAAAAGGACCTAATTGCATACCATAAAGCAAACCTGACATTATTGCCATGACAAAAACATGTGGAGGTTGAACATAAGACCTTGTTTGCAAAGTATGTGGAGCATGTAGCTAATCACATTAAATATCTAGCACATTGGGAACCAAGTAATAAAAAAACCCCATGTTACACCAAACACAATCTTTGATTTTTTTCGTTTTATTAACATATTTGCAATGGAACATGCCACAAAAATGTTAATTCATGGAATATGTCATGTTGAATATGGTCAAGGGTTTTTTGTTATTGAGTATTTTGGAATCCATTTGGTTCTAAAGGTTAGTGTATGAGTTGTGCCCAAAGGTGGTCTTTCCATCTATGAAGGTTTTTGTTGAAGAAGTTATGCCTACATTAATGCAAAAAAATTGGTTGACTATGTGTAATCGATGTTATCCAATTGTATGTCAGCCACTTGAACCTTTGATCTTTGGATGTCAAAAGGAGCGTACAATGTGTTTGTTGCGGTTGTAAACTTCATATCAAGAAATTGAAAACTCAAACATGTAATGATTAATTTGTTTGAAACGTTTCATACTTTTGGTGCAATTATGGTTGTTTAACTCCAATAGCTCTTAAACAAATCATCTCTTCTTTAGAAGGTTGTTCAACATATGTAAAGGATGATGAATCCAATTTGGAAACATGTGCATTTGCCTTGAACTCTATTATCTCTTATAATGGCTTGGGGATGCCCAAGTCTTTTGATGGAGCTTGCTTTGGACTTATACATTTTCAAAAGTTTGTGAATATGTTATTATGAATGACAAAAATGGTCTACATATTCAATCATGTGTATATTGAATATGTTCAAATTGACCATTATAAATGTATAATTTGACCTCAAAATTTTAGTTAAGGGTGGCAAGCTTGGAACAAAACATGCATAAATTATGGGTTGAGGCCCAAAAATTTAAACACTTTGATGAAAACCAAGTATTATAGGATGTGCTTTTCATTTGTTGTGTTTTGCTTCTCCATTTTTGTTTGTCTTGTGTTTTTAATTTGTTTTGCATATGCATGAAGATGCTTATAACTTGTTTTAGTTTTTGGTGTTGGATTGGGTTTTAGGTTTTGTGGGTTTATATGTGCAAGTTTGTAAGTTAGGTTTTATTATTTTAGGATGCCTTGACTTTCCCCCCAACCATTGTTTTTTGCGTTATTCATAACAAACAATGGTGTAACATAACCATTCATGTACCATCTCCAAGGGCTTGGGCAATACATGAGGATGTCATCAAAATGTTGTCACAAGGATAGTAATTGGCTATGTGTTGAATTAAACCCACCCATACATTGGTCATTGGAGATGTTTTATAATTTGTCATTTCCACATCCCACAAGCTTTGGGATGAACTTGCACATCAAAATTTCTTAATAATTTGGATGATCTAAATGCAACTACTTTTGATATTGAGTTGAAAAAACTACAAATTCGCATGAAACATCAAATCCTATAAATGTTTATGCCTTTCACTTTTTGGCAAGGTTTTCATAATAAAAAGGGTCACCATATTTTGTCATTCATTTTAAATCCTAGGTTTTAAAATGTGTTTAGTCACATCATAAGAAGGTCATGAAAATGCATCAAGTTTGATTCATAGTTGTTGTTATTACTTTTATTAATGAAGTTTTTAGAATCATTAATTCCAACTGCAATTCATCATGAGCCTCAAGTGTTAAGTTCGCATGTGGATCTAAAACATGTATTTCACATCATTAAAACAAATTCAAACACATTAAAGCACCTTGTGTCAAAAGAGATTGATAAATTCCATCATATTTTGTTGGCATGGATTGCAAGTGTGCTTTAAACTAGTGCCACACAAAATCACACAATTTTTTCATTGTTGCAAAGTTGACAAAACACATTTGATGCTTTTCAACCTCCCAAATCGAGACCAAAAGAATTTTTTCCATTGCTAAAATTCTCACATTGTTTTGTAAATGTTATTTTCTAATTGAAAATCTTGACAAATTAATTTTTGTCAACAATAACTTGCCATTTGACTTGTGCATCAATCATTTGAAGCATGTTAATTTAACAAGCGTATGCAAAGCATAATTCAACTTGAAAAAAAACTTGAGGTTGAATTTTATGAAGGAATGGAATGAAAGGAGTTCCCATTTTTTTTAAAAAAATGATTTATCTTCCTTGCCACTCAACAAAAGGTACATCATTATGGGTTTGCATTTGAAATTTTGTTTTGGGCTACATTTTCTTTAGGAGGTTAAGGGTTAACTACAAAATGTCAAGTTGTGTTGTGGTGGGGAATTTGTAGGTGTTTGCAACTTTGTGGGAACACAATGGTGGCATGTAGTCTACAAGTCTGGTGTAGTTTGCAACTTCTATAAAACAATGTCAACCATGAGTTTTGATGTTCCATGGATTGCCCATAATAGAAGTAGTTGTAGATCACAATGTGATTGTCAATCAAATTAATCAACTATGCTTGTTAATGACAACATGTCATGGGCAATAGTTCTTGGAGGTGACCTAAAATTGATCACATCCAAAAATGTTAGAATCTTGGGTAGAAAAAGGTTATGGGAGTGGAGATTATGAGTCGAGTTTTTGTTGCAACTATTTTGTGAGTCTTTGGACACATAAGCCAGTTTGCTTTGGGAGTTGGGTCTTTTGGTTTTTGTATAAAGTTGAAAATTGGTGACACTCATGACATGTTAGTCTTTTGTGAAGTTGGGTATTTTGGGGTGTTTGTGTTTTTGTAAATCTAGGGCATGCTTTTGTTTGTGAATGGTTGGGTTTGTTGATTTTTGTACATAATCAATTATGAAGTGTTTTCGTTTTTGTGAAATTGGGCATGTTAGGGTGTTTATGTTTTCACAAATTTGGCACAGTTGTGAATGTTAGGGTTCTTGTTGTTTTGGATCAAGGCACATGAGGGGCAAATGACATACCTATGAATCACATCCAACACACAAAAAGAAAACCCCCTCTATAACCTTATTCAAGAGCATCTCCAATCTTTTCTTTTATGAAAGGTAATGAGTAGTGGTTGCTTGCTTAGTAAAAGATTTACAAGACATAAGACATCAAGGTACCTTGGTGTTGAAAGATTTCAAATTTGAAATTTATCATTCTTTTTCAAAATGATTCTGAAGCCCCTGGTGCTCTTGATTATTTAAAGGCGACCTAATATTTTCATCCATGGCATTTGTAAGAAAACATGAATATATACATAGTGGGCTTTTTGTCAAAGAACCTCATTTATAACCACGTTCACAAGGCATTGAAACCCCCAACCCTAGTTCATATCCTTGTATTTCAATGACTGGCAATTAGGCGGTTCTTTGTTAATCCTTTTTTTTTAAAGACCCATACCCTTACAGTTCTTTGTTTAAAAAAATTAAAAAAAAATGGAACCTGACTATTATTAAAAAATCAAATACTTGCCCAAATATTGGTTTTCACCCGAGGGTAAAGGGCCAAATCCAGCAGCTCTCTGTTATATCAATGGAGGTTTGTGCACCGGTAATCAGAGAAACGTCATGTTATCTACTTTACGTCATCTACTAGTAACCACCTGAAACACCAATGCTTTGAACCTCCTATTACCAAGCTGGTGTGACTGTCATATGCATCTAGGAAAATGGTTACCTGCGACATAGCCGCCTGCCATTGATCTTTTCACATTTATATCAAACTGCCTGGGGTTATCCCTCAACACTTCAGCTGCCTCGTGGTTGAGTGGGTCATCTGGATTAGGATCCTGTCATGCATCATGTTCCTCACAGTCATTATAGCAGGAGCAACCATCACTTATTCCACATAGAGCCAGGAAGCCCAACACACACAGTGCACCAAAAACCAATGCTGAAGTGACAAACCCAAGCAGCCTGAAGGCAGTATACCCAACCAAAAAAAAGAGTTTGTGCAGTAGGGGGCAGACAAGGACATGGAAGAATTACCAGGAAAAGGTACTGAAGACCATACAAGATAGAGTTGACACTAAGCACAGGGTTCCAGTCCTCCCGAAGAATGTTCAAACACACATTGCCCTCCAAGTCTATGTTTGGGTGGTAAACCTGCATGTGCATCACCAGACATGAACTTACTGGCAAGTCAATCAAGCCCATAGCTGTCCACCACCTTGAAAGACTTATTGTTGTAGAGAAATAAATAGTATTGATCTTTAGAGGTATCAAGGACTCCTTCATACTCAATTGAAATAAATCTGAAAAAAAGAAACAGATATGGCATGATAATAAACTCTGAAAAATTGCAGAGCAAGCTTTATCACATGAAACAGAAATAAAAGCAAGCAGCAAAAACTCAATTAACTAAAAATTACAGAGGAATGGTGTGGACAACAGGACACAGTCTCTTTAATGTTCAGTGGCTATCAACAGCACCATGTGTAGTGACTATCTAACACGACATCCACTCCCCTCCCCCGCCCAAATGGGGAAAAGTACATCTAAATCTTAGTGAATCTGATAAACCACAAAACCATAATGCACCAATCAAGCCTCACAAGCCAATTCTCAAACAAGAAATTACCTTGGTCTTACATTTCACCTTTGGTGCCTCATGTGGATACACCTGTGAAATCTGAAAACTGAACACAAATGTCCCGCCTCTGCAATCCAGACACCAACCA